>Ga0078972_1002709_pt1 | contig 57108 bp, 37 predicted proteins | sample YelNatPaOPGAMG01_FD_67568 | JGI IMG/M metagenome (GOLD analysis project Ga0078972, IMG submission 67568) | Hot spring thermophilic microbial communities from Obsidian Pool, Yellowstone National Park, USA - OP-RAMG-01 (SPADES assembly) (version 2) | ecosystem: Environmental > Aquatic > Thermal...
GCACGGCTGGAGCGTCGAGCACGGCCCGGACCGAGCCAACACCGCACCGGTGCCGGCGCCCACCGATCGGCAACGGCTGTTGTGCGACTGGTTCGCCAAAAACCAAAAGCCGCGTTGGTAGCGCTGCACCTATAGACATGCGGACGAACCGCACGTGGCGCGGGGACAGGGTGCAGCCATGGCTCAGCCCGGCTGTTCATCAATCGGGCAGCCGCTAGGCCGTTGGCACAACCCGAATTGCCGCTTGGCCCGGGAGTGGGCAGCGGTATTCGCAGATGCCGCAGCCTGGACAGCGGGAAGGCTCGATCACCGGTCGGAATTGGCCGGGTGCAATGGGCCGAAGCTGGATAGCCCCATTGCAGCGGACAAGCATCCACGCACACCACGCCGCGTTGGCCATCGACCCAAAGCAGGCAGCGCAGGCTGTCGATAACCGCCAGGCCGATCAACCCAGCCAGGCAAACGCTTTGCACCCAAGACAGTCAGCAGGTCCAAAGCAGGCTACTGGGCTGAGACTGGTCCGGTCCAATGCGCTGGTTGAACCACCCTCCCTGCTGCTTCAGCGGGCCAGGACACTGCAACAGGCTGACTCGAAACTCTTGAATGTCCCGTTGGTCAGGCTGGCTTCCCGGGCTGGCTTGACCACTCCTTGGCATTCATCCCGCGGGTGAGGCGGCGGGTGACTTTCGGGGAATTCATCTGCGCGGTAAAAGCGGGCTGGTATTGGGACGTGGTGTTGAGTTAAGCCTCCTTGGCAGGATAGCAGCGATCCATCGGACGACCGCCTTGGCATTCTGTGCGCCAATCGGCATGACCGAGTGGCGAATCGTCAGCCGGCGTAAATCAGGCCATCGGCTGCGGGCATGGAGCCCCGTTACCACTCCGGCGGTTGCTACAGGCCGTCCACGTGCTGAACGGGCCCAGCTCTGTTGCAGCCGGCTGCGCAGATTGCAGCTGGGCGCATTCGAGTCCATTGTAGGCTCGTATTCCCGGCTTAGTGCAGCTCTGGCAACCGGGCGGAGCGCCCGCTTCCAGTCGGCAGGCTAAGGCAACCCGTAGCCGCCGGCACGAGCCGGTGGATTGATCCGTTGGATTCGCCTGCTCCGCCGCCCCCGTCGGCGGCTACGGACGTGAGTCAGGGCAGATGAACAAGACCAGATGCGGCCGGTCAGGCAAGGCAAAGTGCAGTGGCCTTGGTTGCTGGTTTTAGGTAACTCCAAACCCGCGAGAACTGCCCAAGTGCTTTGCCTGACGGTTGTGGCCGGGTGGATCGCTGGGGCCGGCACGTGTTGGGCTGAAGCTGCACCTGATCGCGCCAGGGTCTTCGTGCTCACCCACATCTCCAACGAACCGGATGACGAGCAGTCCTTGGTCCGGTTCTTGGTTTATGCCAACGAGTACGATGTGGAGGGTTTGGTGGCCACCACTAGCACCTGGCTGCGCCAGACCACGCGCGTGGACCTTATCCACCGGCAATTGGATGCATACGCGCAAGTCCGATCCAACCTGGTGAAGCACGCGCCGGGCTACCCCACGGCTGAATCCCTCCGTGCTGTGGTTGCCTCGGGTCAACCGGGCTACGGCATGGCGGCGGTGGGTGAAGACAAATCGACACCTGGCTCCCGGCTGCTGCTGGCCGCGGCCGATAAACCAGATCCGCGCCCACTCTGGCTCAGTGTGTGGGCGGCGCCAACACACTGGCCCAGGCGCTGTTTGACGCCCGGCGCGAACGGTCGCCCGCTGAGCTGGAGCGCTTGGTGGCCAAGCGGCGCGTTTACACGATCTCAGATCAGGACGATTCGGGTCCGTGGCTGCGGCGCATGTTCGCCAACCTCTTTTACATCGTCAGCCCCAGCACCACCGACTGGAAAGAATACTGGCGCGCCACTTGGACCGGCATTAGCGGCGACCGGCACTACAAGAACGGCCCGGGTCACAAGTTTCATCTGGTGGACAACCTGTGGTTGGAGGAGAACATCATCAAAAACCACGGCCCATTGGGCGCGCTTTATCCGCGGCTGGAATACATCATGGAAGGCGACACGCCCTGGTTTCTGGGGCTGATCAACAACGGGCTCGGGTGGGCTGAAAGCCCGGCCTGGGGCGGTTGGGGCGGGCGTTATGTGCTGTATCAGGCTTAGGGTGAGACCCGGCCCATTTGGACCAATAACCAGGACAGCCGCGACACCGTCACCGCCGACAACGGCCAGACCCAGTGCACCGACATGGCCACCATCTGGCGCTGGCCTGAACATTTCCAACACGACTTTGCTGCCCGCATGGACTGGCGCGTGGCCGACGAGTACTCCAAAGCCAATCACAACCCCATCGCCGTCCTCAACGGTGACCGGACCAAGCAGGTGCTCCGTCTGCCGGCCAAGCCTGGCGTCACCGTCACCCTGTCGGCTGAAGGCACCCACGACCCGGACGGCCACGACGTGGAGGTGCGTTGGTGGATTTATCCCGAGGCCAGCTCATTGCGCGACGCTAAGGGCCGGCAATTCCCGGACGAAGTGGCCTTGAGCACCGAGCGCGGGCTCAAAACCAGTCTCGTTGCCCCGCCTGTGCGCAAGCCCGAAACCATCCACGTCGTCCTGGAAGTCCGCGACACCGCCAATCCACCCTTCTGGTCCGACCGCCGAGCCATCATCGAGGTGCAGCCGTGATTTGGAGTGCGGGGGCGAGCGCAGCGCGACCCTGCTCTCGGGTGCGACCTCCGGTTGCCAGCGTGTGGCCTTTGGCAGCTGGGCGTCGACTGCTTGAAAGCTCCGTCGTGGCTTCGCTCTGCCGGCGCAGTGCATATTGGCTCCAGCGCCGGCTCGACCTGTCCGCAGGGAAAGCACACTCTGCCGGTCATGAAGAGCCTCTGGCGTCTGATTGCAGTCGTGGGCTTGGGGCTGCCGGTAGGCGCTGCCGAGGTGTCGTCGTCGGCTGCGCTGGCGGAGTATCGGGCTGAGCTGGACCGGTTTCGGGCCGAATACGGCGGCGCGCGGCCGCTGCCGCAGGTGCGGTTCTTTCTGTTCGGCATGGGGCAGCGGCCCAAGTTCATTTATCGGGACGGGCGGTTGCTGGACGCCCGGAGCGGCGCGGTGGTGCGGCAGTGGCCGTTGGGCACCGAGACCATTGTGCCGCCGGATTATCTGGTGGCAGTCCAGACAGCCGACGGAGCTCAGGTGCGGATTGTTGAGGATGAAACGGCGGTGTGGATCGAGAGCGCCGGACGCCGGGAGCCATTACCCGGCACGCGCTTGCCGGTGAAGCTGCCGCGCTTCAACGGTCATCGCTACGCGCGGGTGTTGCGGGTGCTGCATCAGGAGCTGCTGGTCAACATCACGCCTGCGGGGCCGGTGCCGAACTTCTTTGTGTATGCCAAGCCGTGGTATCGGGACGGGGCGATGATGGCCCTGGCGTTCAAAGAAACGGGTAATCTGGACCTGATCCGCGAGTGGATTTTGGGCCTGCGCGAGCCGTTCGACCGCAACAACGGCGGCGAGACCGAGGCGGACAACCTGGGCCAAGTGTTGTTCCTGGTCTCGCTGGTCAGCGATACCAATCATCCGGTGGTGCCCAGAGTGTTGGCCGAGCTGCCGCGGTTCGAGCGGATCGGGCCACACGGCCGGTTCATCCAGGGCCGGACCGATTTTGCGGAGCATCCGGTGTATCAGACCAAGTGGCTCAAGTTCGGCCTGCGGGCGCTGGGTTTGCCGGATCGCTACCGGGTGCCGGCGGTGCCGGACAGTTACGGCGCGCTGTTCTGGATGGATTACCGCGACCAGCACACGCCCGGCAAAGACGCAGAGGACCGGGGCAACTACCCGTATCTGGGCTGGGCGTGCGACCATTTCCACCGCGCCAAGAAAAGCCCCATCAGCAACCGCGACTATCCGTTGACTTGGGAACGCCACGCCAGCCAGGCGAATTATGCCGGGCTGCGGGTACTTGATCCGGTGTATGCGGACCAGAAGCTGGCCGCGCCGCACACCTGGCACGCGGCGGAAGTGTTTCTTTACGTGTTGGAGGAAGGCCGGCGCGCAGCGGCATCGGCTCGAGGCCGATGACCCTGGGGGAAGCGGGTGCCGACGTGAGCCGTGGCAGGAAGATTCCGGATCGATGCGCTTGAGCAGGCGCCCGAATTCATCCGCCACCGGTTGGGGTCGGCCTGGCGCCGCTGAACCGCTTGGTTTCAGCGGGTTGGGAGTTGCCGGACGAGGCCGGTGCGGTCAGTGCGCCTGGCTGTGTCGAGGCACTGGCGGACAGTCTGAGCCAGTTGGGGTGGGCTATAGGGTTTCTGGAGGAACAGGCCCTCGGGCGGGTTGTCGTCGGAGCCCACGACCTCAGCGCTATAGCCGCTGGTGTAGATGACCTTCAGCTCCGGCTTACGGGCTTTGAGTTGGGCGGCCAGCTCGCGGCCCGAGACGCCGTCCGGCATGACCATGTCGGTCAGTAGCAGGTCGATTTTGCCTTGGTGTTGGTCCCACAGTTTCAAGGCTTCTTGGCCTGAGGCAGCTTCGATGATGGTGTAGTCGTAGTCTTGCAGAATCACCCGAGCCAGCTCGCGTAAGACCGGTTCGTCTTCGACTAGGAGGATGGTTTCACGGCCACCGGTTACTGGGGCTGCTGGGGCGAGCTTGTCTTGCGACTGATCCAGCGGCTTGGTCGATGCGGGCAAGAACACGTGGAAGGTGGTGCCCACGTTCAGTTGGCTAGTGACCTCGATCCAGCCTTGGTGTTGTTTGACGATGCCATACACGGTGGCCAAGCCCAAGCCCGTGCCTTTCCCGACCGGTTTGGTGGTAAAGAACGGCTCGAAGATGCGTTGGAGCACCTCGGGTGACATGCCGCAGCCGGTGTCACTGACACTGAGCACCACGTGCGGGCCGGGGCGGGCCTCAGGCCGCAGCTTGACGTAACTGGGATCAATCTGCCGGAGTTCGGTGCTGACACGCAGCCGCCCGCCTTTGGGCATGGCGTCGCGCGCGTTGACAGCCAGGTTCATGATCACTTGTTCGATCATGCCGGCATCGGCCTCGATGGGCGGTAACTCCGGTGCATAGCACAGGTCCAAGGTGATGTCGTCGCCCAGGAGCCGATGCAGCATCTGGGCCAGGTTAGCCAGCAGGGCATTGAGGTCCAAGACCCTGAACTGCATGACTTGTTTGCGGCTGAAAGCCAGCAGTTGTTGGGTCAAGGCAGTGGCGCGGCGGGCGGCTTGGGCGATGAGCCGCAAGGGCGCGGTGATCCGTTCCTCGCCATCCCACTGGGCCAGCAGCCGCTCGGTATGGCCCTGGATGATGGTGAGGATGTTGTTGAAGTCGTGGGCCACTCCGGCCGCCAGTTGGCCGACCGACTCCAGTTTTTGGGCATGCCGCAATTGGGCTTCCAAGGTGAGGCGCTCGGTGATGTCAGTGCCGTAACAGTGCACCACTTGGTTGGACACGACCGGAAAGAACGACCACGACAAGGTGCGGTCGCCCAGGCGCACCTCCACCGAGTGTCGGCTGCGGCCAGTGGCGAGGCATTCTTGGGCAATACGACTGGCGTCAGAGGGCAGCAGATTTTTCGGGCTACAGCCCTCTAAGCTTTCGGCCATCTGCCGAGCGGCATCGTTCAGGTAGGTTAAGGTGCCGTCGGCGGTCAGCTCCATGATCGGGTTGGGATTGTAGCGGGGGAAGGCAGCCAGTTTTTGGATTTCGGCTTCGGCCCGTTTGCGTTCGGTGATGTCGCTCAAAGTGCCGGAGGCGCCCAAGCTGACTCCGTTGGTGCCCAAGGTGGGTTGAGCATACACTTCCACCCAGCGGAAGGTGCCGTCTTTGGCCAGGTACCGGACCTGATCGCGGCAAGAACTCTTTTTCCACTGAATTACCTGCTCCATGGCCTCGCGGTGCCGCTCCCGATCGTCCGGATGGATATAATCGGCAAAGTGGGTGCCGAGGGTTTCCTTCACCGAAAAACCGGTCACGTCAGTCCAAGCCGGGTTCAGGAAAATCCAACGGCCTTGGGCATCGGTTTGGAAGATGACTTCCTTGATGTTCTCGACCACCGAGCGGTATTGGAACTGGCTAAACTGCAGGGCGTCCTCGGACCGTTTGCGTTCGATACACAGGGCAATGCCGTTGGCCACCGAGCCCATCTCGGCCAAGATACTGGGCGCCAGCGGATGCCGGGCAAACACGCCCATCAAACCCACCAGCCGATCCTCCAGCGTCAAGGGATAGCCCGCAAAGCTGGCCATGTCTTCCCGCTGCGCCCAATTCAGATCGGGGATGGGTTCGGTCGCACGGCTCAAATCCACCAAGATCGGTTTGCCCAGAGCTAACTGGTCCAAGTTCACCGCTTGGGCTGGGAGCCGCCTGGGCACGCCATCGATGCCGTTCAGTGCCCCTGCACTGGCATACAGGCACAGGCACTGCTGATCCGGCTCGTAAACCCAGATGCGGGCCAGGGTGACGTTGAGGTAGCGGACCATCGCCCGGGCACAACGGTCCAAGATCGCTTCCAAATCATCCCGTCGCGTCACAGCCAGGCCCACTTCAGCCCCGAAGGCCGCCAAGCGCGCCTGCTCGGCGGCGGCGCGGGCGGCGGCGCGTTGGCGTTCCAGGGCATAGCGGATGGACCGCTCCAGCAGGCTGGCATCCAAACGGCCCTTGACGAGGTAATCCTGGGCGCCGGCCTTCATGGCTTCCAAGTCCACTTGGTGTTCGCCCAAGCCAGTCAACAAGATGATCGGCGTTCGGCAGCCGCGTTGCTGAGCGGTCCGCAGTAGATCAATGCCGGTACGGGCGCCCAACCGGTAATCCACCAGACCAATGTCGTGTTGGTTAGCACACAGCCGCTCCAGGCCTTTGTCCCAGTCTGACACCCAGTCTAACTGAAAGCGGCGGTTGGGAATCTCCTGGAGCAGCGCCCGAGTCAAAATGAAGTCATCCTCATCGTCTTCGATGAGGAGCACACGGATGATCTCGTTGGCTGGTGCGGTCTGCACTACTTGGGTAGAGGCAGTTCCACTGTTTCGATCCAGTAATCCTTCAGCACGCGCATGACGCAGACCAACGCGTCGAAGGCGACCGGTTTGGAAATGAAGGAATTGGCACCCAGTTGGTAAGTCTGGGCAATGTCGGTATCAGCCTTCGAGGTGGTCAACACCACCACCGGAATGCGGCGCAGCTCAGGGTCGGATTTGATCTCGCGCAGCGCCTCGCGCCCGTCCTTACGGGGCATGTTCAGGTCCAGCAAGATGAGGCTAGGCGATGAGTCGCTGGGCAGGGTAGCATATTTGCCGCGGTGCCGCAGATAATCCAACAGCTCCTCGCCGTCTTGGACAAACTCCAGCCGGTGGTGCAAGTGCACTTCCTGCAGCGCTTCCTGCGCCAGGAGCCGATCATCGGCGTCGTCATCGGCCATCAGGATGACGAGGGATTTGGAGGTGGAAGCACTCATGCGGCCATGGGTTGGGGAACGGGCTGGTAGCTGGGCGAGCCCTCGGGCGCCTTGGCTGCCCCGGGCTGGCGCATGGGCAGCCGCACAATAAAAGTGGCGCCCTGGCCCGGCTTGCTGCGGGCGGTAATGGTGCCGCCGTGCCGGTCGGTGATGCGGCGGCATACCGCCAAGCCCACGCCGGTGCCTTCGTATTCGTTGCGGCCGTGCAGCCGCTGAAACACAGCGAAAATTTTGTCCAGGTACTTTTCGTCAAAGCCGATACCGTTATCTTGCACTTGGATTTCGCACAGCTCGCGCACGTTGCCATCCAGGGTGGTTTCCTGGAGGACTTGGCTGCGGATTTGCACCACCGGGCGGTTGCCTGGGGGCTGGAACTTGAGGGCGTTGCCAATGAGGTTCTGGAACAGTTGCCGCATCTGCATCGGGTCGGCGTCCACGGTTGGCAAAGGCCCGACCTCCACCACGGCTTTGGTCTGTTCGATCCGCACCTCCAGATCGCTGAGCACGTCCTTGGCCACCGCGCCCAAGTCCACCGGCACAAATGGGCGTGAAGCACTGATGACCCTCGAAAACGTCAACAAGTCGTTGATGAGGGTCTGCATGCGGGCGGCAGCGCTCTGCATCCGCTCCAGATACTCACGCCCGTCGGTTAGTTGGATTGCATCCAGCTTGCTTTTGAGCCGATCGCCAAACGCCTGGATTTTGCGCAACGGCTCCTGCAGGTCGTGCGAGGCCATAAACGCGAACTGTTCCAGCTCCGCATTAGACCGGGCCAGCTCGGCCGCTTTTTTGGCCAGGGCCTGTTCGGTGCGTTTGCGTTCGGTGATGTCCTTGAAAATGACCACCGTGCCCGCCAGCAGTTCATTTTCGTGCAAGGGCCGGCGCACGCATTCCACCAGGACACTGCTGCCATCCTTGCGATGGAACAGCAGCTCGGACGGCGGTTCGCCTTGGATCGGCTGGCCGTCCACGGTGGTGGGCCGGAATAATTCCGCCTCGGTCTTACCCAGCATCTCTTGGACCTGCCATCCGGTCAGCTTGGCGGCAGCGGGGTTGGCGAACACCATCCGACCGTGCAGGTCCAAGCCGTAGATGCCTTCCCCGGCGGAGTTGAGGATGCTTTCGTAGCGACGTTGCAATTTCTGCAGCTCTTGCGTTCGGGCTTGGACGTGCAATTCCAGCACGCCTTTGGACCGTGCCAGCTCCTTACTTTGGATGGCCAACATCTTTTCGGCCTGCTTTCGTTCATTGAGTTCTTGTTCCAGGGCAGTCTTGGCCCGTGCAAGTGCTGCGGTGCGTTCGGCCACGCGCTGTTCGATCTGGGCGTTAATGACGCAGAGTTCTTCCACCAGGCGGCGTCTCTCGTGCGCGAGCTGCTGCGCTTCGTGGGTGACGTGTTGCAGTTGGAGTCGGGTCTGATCCAATTGGGTGGTTAGGGCCTGCCATTGCCGATCCCAGCGACGCTGTCGCCACAGCCAGGCCAGCCCCAGCCCGGCGGCCAAAGCCGTACTGCTGGCGCCTGAGACCAACGCTACGCGCCCCGCCCATCGCTCCGCCAGATCTTGCACCCGGGTGAGAATGCGCTGATGGCCGACTGGGCTGCTGCGGATCGGAGCCACGTTGACATAAGCATCGAAGCGATTACGTCCGTGCCAATAAACCCAACTTGTGGTCAGCAGCGAGCAGGCCATCAAGCCGTACACCAGCCCCAAGCCGAGGTGGAAGCCACCGATCGGATTGGATCGTCTGACGTCTAGACTTGTGGTGCCAGCCATGGTTCCGTCCGGCGCAAGTCACCTAAGCATGCCGGTGATTTAATTATCGGTTGCGCAGCCCCAACCTTTAAGTGGATGCACCGCGGCCACCGGCCAAGCGCGCGGGTGTCGGCGGGCATGGCCGTCGGACTTTCCAGGCAGCGCACCTGATGCTAGCTTGCCGCTGCGGTCTGATCCTCTTCAGAGCCAAGTCGCTGCGCACTTCCGGGCGGGCAGACCGAGTATGAGAGCACAACCAATGACAACCGCTGTAGAGACTCTGGGCTTGATTGCGGGCAACCGTGGCTTGCCGCTGCTGCTGGCACGGCAGGCCCGGCAGCTTGGGGTCAAACGGTTGGTAGCCGTGGCCTTCCAGGGCGAGACGGACCCGCAACTGGCAGGGTTGGTGGACGAGATTGTCTGGGTCCGCGTTGGCCAACTTGGGGCATTGATTGCCGCCCTCAAACAGCATCAGGTCCGCCAGTGCGTGATGGTGGGCCAAATCGCTCCGCGCAACCTGTTTGAAGTGCGGCCGGACCTGCGGGCCTTGAGCCTGCTGTTCAAACTCAAAGAACGCAACGCGCACACCTTGTTCGGGGCAGTGGTGGCGGAACTGCAGAAGGAAGGGATCGAAGTGATCGAGCCGACGCCTTGGCTGCGGCCCTTCATGCCTGGAGCCGGGTTCCGATTGGGACCGGCCCTGAGGCGCACCCACCGTGCCGACGTGGCATTTGGATTTCGCATTGCTAAGGAGGTGGCGCGGCTGGACATCGGGCAGACGGTAGTGGTGAAGGCCGGCACGGTGCTGGCAGTGGAAGGCTTCGAGGGTACCGATCAATGCGTGGCCCGCGGCGGTGACCTGGCCGGGCCGGCTGGTGGCGCCGTGGCGGTCAAAGTGGCTAAGCCACACCACGACCTGCGCTTCGATATCCCCTGCATCGGCCTGCAGACCATCCAGACTTGCCTGGCTCACCGCGTGGCCGTCTTGGCCATGGAAGCCGACCGCACCCTGCTGCTGGACCAAGACGAGATCAAAGCCAGGCTGCGGGGCGCACCTTTGACTGTGGTGGCCACCGACGGGACAACTTAAGGGCCGAATCGCGATTGACCTGAGCGTCAATTCGGCACCAGTTGGGCGCCCTCCAAACAGGCCCGAACCGTCTGCGTCAGTAGTTGCGGTCGATACGGTTTCTGCAAGTAGTTGACGCCGTCGCAAAGCCCTTCCAAACCCGGCTCTAGCAAGTCCGGCGTGTAACCGCTGGTGTAGATGACTTTCAGGTCCGGCTTCTGGGCCTTGAGCCGCGCAGCCAGCTCCCGACCCGAGATACCCTCGGGCATGACCATGTCGGTCAGCAGCAAGTCAAACTGGCCCTGATGCTGGTCCCACAGCCGGAGGGCCTCCACGCCATTAGCTGCTTCGGTTACCTGATAGCCATGCCGTTCCAAGATCGAGTGCACCAAGCTGCGCAGCGGTGGCTCGTCTTCCACTAGCAGAATGCGGTGTTTCGAGGTAGCCGCCGGACGGGCTGGCAGCGGCGTGGCAGCCGGGGTTTGAGCAGACTGGACGGGCAGGAAGACGCGGAAGGTGGTGCCCTGGCCGCGTTGACTGGTCACTTCGGTCCAGCCGCCATGCTGTTTGACGATGCCATAGACAGTGGCCAACCCCAAGCCGGGCCCTTTGCCCACATCTTTGGTGGTAAAGAACGGCTCGAAGATGTGGTTCAACGTGGCGGCGTCCATGCCGCAGCCGGTATCCGCAGCCGTCAGGCAAACAAATTGCCCGGTCCGCCCCTCGGTATGTTGGCGGATGGATTCGGCATCGATGATTACCACCGAGCTTTTCAACGTGAATTGGCCGCCTTGGGGCATGGCGTCTCGGGCGTTCATGGTCAGGTTCACCAACACCTGTTCCAGCATGGCTGGATCGGCATGGATACGGGGCAGCCCGTCGCTTAACTCCAGCCGCAGCCGGATGTCTTCACCCAGCAAGACTTGTAACCGGTCGGCCAGTTCCTGCACTAGGTTGTTCAAGTCCACGGTGCGCGGGCGCATGGCTTGGCGTCGGCCGAACGCCAGCAGTTGCCGCGTCAACGCCGCGGCTCGTTCAGCGGCCTGGGCCACTTGCTGAAGCGAACGCCGGGTCTGCGGATCGAATCGGCCGTGGCTCAGCAGCAAGCCGGTGTAGCCTTGGACTACGGTCAAGATGTTGTTGAAGTCGTGGGCAAACCCAGCCGCCAGGTTCCCCACCGCCTCCATCTTCTCTGCGGTGCGGCGCTGTTGTTCGGCTCGGACCCGTTCGGAAATATCGTGGGTTAAAAAGACCAGACACGACTCAGCTTCCGGGCCCAACCGTTGCAACGACACCAGCGCCTGACGCACCGCGCCCGATTTGGTTCGGATGCCACACTCAAAGTCCAACACCGCTCCACCGGCAACTACTGTCTCGAACAGGCGTGCGCGCACCGCCGGGTCCGGCCACAGCCCTAGCTCTAAATCGGTGCGCCCCAGCACCTCAGCCCGGCTGTAGTCTAATAGCTCCAAGAACTTGTCGTTCACCTCGACAAACCGGCCCTCCTGCACCGTGCACAAGCCCAGGCAAACCGGTGAAGCAAAAAACACACGGCGAAACAATTGATCCGGGATTGGCAACGAGGCGTCCACCTGCACGCGCCCTGAGTCCACCGACATGGCAACACCCCTTGTGTGTTTGCAGCGAGCGGACCGAACCACCGCCCACACTCGCCTGATACTTTCGGGTCAGGCCCTGGTTCAAGGCAGCTTGGTGCTGTACCCGACTTTAGTGCTCCAAGCCCATTGATATGTCGGCAGAGTCTGTCGGCCGCTAAAGTCCGCTATGCTCGGCCCAACGCCGGCTCGCACTGCCCTGGCTAGCTTACGGGCATCCGCCAGCTTCGGTAGCAGTGGGCTGAGCTGCGGCGGTGGCGCCGCTGGCTGGGCCCGCTGCCTTGGGCATGGGCTGCAGTAGTTGCCAACCGAACCCGGCGACTTCGGCTGCGCGGATCGAGGCGGCCGCAGCCAGCCGGCCCTTTTGCCATGGCCAAGTCAAGGCCGCCACTACCAAATTCAACCCAGTGTGCCAAGGCGTGCCCAGCAGCCGGCCCAAGCGCCACAGGGTCCAAGCCGTGCCCGTACCCCGGGCCTGGCGCCGTACCACAGCCTTCGTGTAGCCGCTTTGAAACGCTGCCCGTAGGCACCAGCCGAATCGCAGCCGTTCCTTCCCAACCCGGTGCCGGATGTGTGCCTGGGGCAGCCACCAGACCTCGTAGCCGGCGCGCTCCAGGCGCAGGTTCAGTTCCGTTTCCTCGTGTGCGCCCATGACGCAATCCCGCCGGCCCAACGCCGGATCAAACCCGCCGGCGCCCAACGCTACCTCACGCCGGTAACCGATGTTGCAGCCCCAGGGACCGTGCCGTGCCGATACCCGCACCGGCTGAGGCCCAAGGTCCAATCGATTCGCAGTCGGCGAGTACCAAGCCGGCGGTATCACTTCGTATTCGGGGCTCACAGCCCCACCCACTGCCGCCACGCGGTCGGATGGAAGCGCACGGAAGAATGTCAGGTAGGCCGTTAACCAACCCGGCTCAGCCACAGCATCGTCATCCAAAAACACAACCCACTGGCCCCGCGCGCTGCGCAAAGCCTTGTTGCGCGCCGCTGCCAAGCCCACAACCGGTTCACGCTCGAACCGGACTGCCGCGCACCCTTCAGCCAGCCGAGTTGCCACTGCCACGGTGTCGTCGCTGGAGGCGTTATCCACAATCAGCACCTCAGTGTGAGCGTCCAGTTGAGGCAGCACGCTGCCCACCGCCCGTTCCAACAGCCGCGCCCGGTTCCGCGTGCAGATGGCAACCGTGATTTGTAGTGGGCCAAGCGGTGATCCAGCTCCGCCGTTAAGCCTCATGCCATTTGCCAGTTAGCACAGCAGACTCGATCGGGGAAGACAAAACAGCCGGCTCACCCCGGCCCGGAGCATCTGACTTGGTTGCGGTCGGATGCCGCCGGGCAGCGGGTGGTCGCTTAGTCTGTCCAGCTACCGTATCCCCGACAGTGCTCGCCGGTTGGTTGAGCCGGCTTCACTGCAGCTTTGGGACAAAGCTTTCAGGCAACGGATTCTGATTTTTGGGGCCGTAATGTGCGCCGGGTGTGGTGCCGGCGGCTGGGGTTTATACGTAGCTGCCGCACTGCCCTTGCCAGGACCGTCTTGCGGCACGGACAAGCTCGAAGGTTCGCAAGGCCGTCCTGGCGCGTGGTGATTTTGCTGGCTGCGCCGGGGCGTGGCGTCTAAACCGGAGCCGGAATGTGCAGAGCCATGCTACGTTTGGGCTTGAGGCTAGCTCGCTGCGGCTGCCAGCTCGGAACGGACTCGAGGCGACCCGCCTGGGTAGGGGTAGGCTGGTGTGTTTCGCCGGTTCGGTATTCCGAGCTAGCGCTGGTCATTGCAGTAATGTTCATGGCTGGATCGGTCGCAGCGCTTCCCAGTCAAGCTGCCTCTGATCAGGTGGACGGCCCCAAATTTGTGCGCTTGATTCCACTCCCGCCGCCTCGGCTTGCGGCCAGTGCTCGCGCTTACCCTGGCGGCGGCTTCGAGGCGCGGAATCTGATCGATGGCGTGCTCCGCACCGAGTACGCCTCCGATAGCCAAGGGACCAATACCTTTGTTGAGCTCGACTTTGGCAGACCCACCACGATCGCCGGCTTTAAGCATGTGGATCGTAACGACCCTGCCACGGTAGCCGAATCGGAACTGGTGTTCAGCGACGCTGCGAGCCAACCGGTGGCGACTGTCGCAGTGGTTCATACCAACACGCGGGCCGGGACCACCTGGGTGGCCTTGCCCGCTCCGGTGACTGCCCAGCGAGTGTGGTGGCGTGTGACCAAGCTGGGCCCAGCAGGCTACCGAACAGTGGGCGGGGCGGAGGTGGGCTTTTTCTGCCCAGGCCAACCCGAACCATGGCCGCGCGGCGTGACGATCCAAACGCGGCTGCTCCGAATGTTGGAACGTAAAGAAGCCGACTTGGTTCAGCCGCTGGAGCTGACGCTGGATTACCCTTATGCCACCCCGGTGATGGCTACCGTGCGGGTCAGCCGGCTTGCGCCGCAGCCGGTGGCTTTGAGCTTGGGCCTGCACCGCCTGCAGCTTAGCTTGCCCAAGACAGACCAGACCGAGGAGTTGGCGATCGTGGTGGAAGCGCTCGGCCAGACGTTGACCTCGCAGAGGCTCATCCGCGCGCCGGTCCGTCCGTTGGACATTTACGTCTTGCCCCATTCTCACGTGGACATTGGCTACACGGCACTGCAAGCCGAGGTGGAAAAGAAGCAGAATGATAATATCGACCGGGCCCTGGAGCTGATTCGCGCCACAGCCGACTATCCGGTGGGAGCGCGATTCAAATGGAATGTCGAGGTGCTCTGGCCGGTGGACAATTACCTCCGCACCGCCCAACCCGAAAAACGCCAGGCTTTCCTGGCCGCCGTGAAGACCGGCCACATCGGCTTGGACGCCCTGTATGGGAATTTGCTGACTGGGTTGTGCCGACCGGAGGAACTGCTCCGCTCGGTCCGTTACGCCCTCCAGTTGAGTGCTTTGACCGGGGTGCAGATCGACTCGGCAATGATCAGTGACGTGCCCGGTTACACCTGGAGCTTGGTATCGGCGCTGTCCCACGCCGGCATTCGGTATTTATCGCTTGCACCCAATTACTTCGACCGCATGGGCCGCACCATGGTCACCTGGCAGAACCGGCCCTTTTGGTGGCGCGGCCCTGATGGCCGGTCGCGGCTGTTGTGCTGGTGCCCGTCGCGCGGCTATGCCTTGGGCCACTTGCTGGGCCCGGGCGACGCCTTGGTGCGGTTCATTCCCGACTACCTGACCGAGCTGGAGACCAACGGTTATCCGTACGACCTGACGTATCTGCGGTGGAGCGTGTATGGGGACAACGGTGCCCCTGACGACAAACTGGCAGATGTGGTCCGCGATTGGAACATGCGTTATGCCTGCCCGCGGCTGGTGATCGCCACAACGGCCGAGCCATTCCGTGAGTTCGAGCGCCGCTACGGCGCTGGGTTACCGGAGTTTGCCGGCTCCTATACGCCCTACTGGGAAGACGGTGCCGGTTCGTCGGCGTTCGAGACGGCGCTGAATCGGGCCTCAGCCGAACGGCTGCTCCAAGCAGAAACCTTATTTGCGTTGGCGGCCCCCAAGAATTTCCCTGCCGCGGCTTTTGCCGAGGCTTGGCGCAATGTGTTGCTCTACAGCGAACACACCTGGGGCGCTCACAACAGCGTCTCGCAGCCCGACGCGCCCTTTGTGCTGGAACAATGGAGGGTCAAGCAAGGATTCGCCCAAGAAGCCGACCGACAATCGCGGCAGTTGCTGGACCAAGCTCTGCGGCAACGCAGCCTCAGTAACCCAGCCCCCTCCAGCTCGGAGTCCGAGTTGTGGTTGGAAGTGATCAATACCACGTGTTGGCCGCGAACCGAGCTGGTGACTGTGCCGGCTGATTGGGAGCGGCCAGGGGATCGGGTGTTGGACTCGCAGGGCCGGTTGGTGCCCTCCCAACCCCTGGCCAACGGCGCCCTGGGGTTTGTAGCGCGGGGTGTGCCGCCCTTCGGCTCAGCTCGGTTCCGCTTGGTAGCCGGGACGCCGCCCGCCATCGGCTCGGTTCGGGCTCAAGACAACTGTTTGGTGCATCCGGACTTCACGGTGCGGTTGAATCCGAACTCCGGTGCCATCGCCAGTTGGTTCAGCCACCGGTTGAACACCGAACTGGTGGATGCCCGGGCCCCCACCGGCTTAAACGACTACTTCTACCTGCAGGGCAGCGACCTGCAGGCCCTGCAGCGCAACGGCCCGCCCCGCATTACCGTGCAGGAGCCCGGGCCGCTTGTGGCCTCGCTACGGATCGAGTCCGATGCGCCCGGGTGCCGGCGTTTGGTGCGGGTGGTGTGCGTGGTGGACGGCGTGGATCGGCTGGAGCTGATCAACACCGTGGACAAGGCTCCCGTCCGACAAAAGGAGGGCGTGCACTTTGGATTCGGGTTTTACGTGCCGAAGGGAGTCGTTCGGCTCGATGAGGGGTGGGCCGTCGTGCGGCCTGAACAGGATCAAATCCCAGCGGCCTGCAGAAACTGGTTCAGTGTGCAGCATTGGGTGGACATTGCCAACGATCGTTGGGGGGTGACCTGGGCGCCGGTCGATGCCCCGCTGGTGCAGGTGGGGCAGATCACCGCGCGGTTGATCGGCTCGCAAACCGACCCTAACGCCTGGATCGAGCACCTGCCCCCGTCTCAAACTCTCTACTCCTGGGTCATGAACAATCATTGGCATACCAATTACCGGGCCGAACAGCAAGGGCCCACCGTGTTCCGTTACTTCATCCGCCCCCACAAACGGTTTGTGCCTGAAGCCGCAGCCCGATTCGGCCTGGAATGCGCCCAACCATTGCTGGTCCGGCGCGCTGGCCCTGAGCCGCCGCAGCAGCCGCGGCTGAAGCTGTCGTCAGACCGGGTGATCGTGACCGCCTTCAAGCCCAGCGACGACGGCAAAGGCTGGACTGTGCGGTTGTTTGGCGCCGGCGGTAAATCGGAGCGCGTGCGACTCAGTTGGTCGGCGCCCCGACCCAGGCGGCTGTGGCTCAGCGACACCACCGAGGCAGCACTCACTCCCATCGGCCCCACAATACAGGTGCCGGCTTGGGGCATCGTGACGTTGCGCGCCGAACTGTAGTGGGCGCTGCGCAGCCGCCCACAGCGGCTGCGTCCGGTCAGGTAGCTGTGGCCGACATACTCCATACGCTATGCCCTTGGGCCGATGCGAAGCCTTTCGCTCCAGCCTTGGGAGTGCGGCGGCTTCTGTGCCCGGGGCTGGGCTGCGCTTGCCCAGGGCTACCCCTCACGCCGCCCCGCTGCGGCGGTTCACTATCGGGGAAAACTGGCCGCCGGTTAGTCGGTTTCCGGCGGTTCGCCGAAACCACACCTAGCTCCGAGCCTCCAATTCCAAGGGCCCTACTGCCTGCTCCACTTGCTGGATCCGGCTCGGTCTTCTGTCGTCGGTCCTCGGTCTTCCGACCCCGCTGCCGCATGTTCCGCTTTTGCTGACGCTTACTTGCGCAGGCGATAAAAGCGCGTGGCGGGTGGGTTGGTCAGGCAGTAAGGACTGCGATTGACCGGGCCGGGCACATCGGTCCAGGCACTCCAATGGCCCAAGACGGAGGCCTGCTGGAGGGTGAAATTGGTCCCATTCCACTCCAGGCATACAAGGTCTCCGGACCGGCTGATGCGCAGGTCCGCTTCGGTCACATCAGGCCGTACCAAGCCGATGATGGTGCCAAAGACGATGTCGCTGCTGTTGCGCGCGTTTTGGTGAACTTCGACTGCCAGGACGTTGTCGCCGGGCACCAGATTGGTCAGCAGCTTGCCACTGAGTCGGACCACCTCCGGGTAAAGCGCATCGCCGAAGGGGGGCGTGCTGGTGGCCAGAGTGGTGTAGGTGATCGGCTGGGGTGCAGGTGCCATGCGTAGCCGCAGCAGCTCGGCACCGTTCAGATAGAAAACTGCGCCGTCGTCAATCACGTTGCTCAACAGCAGCGTCAGGCCGCGGGGTTCGACCGGGCAATGAAAACGCGTGCGGAAATAGTAGGTGGGCGGCAACGAACGCGGCACACCCGGCAAAGGGGTGTTATTGGGTTGCACGTCGGGATTATCTTCCACCGCCAGCAAGGCCGGGCCAGCTCCCAACCAACCGGAGTCATCGTAGTCTGGTCGTTGCCAGGCAATGCCATCGAGGTTGTTGGTAGTGAACCGCCACAGGTTGGTCAGGTTGACCAACGGCACGTAGAGGGTGGTGTAAAAAGACCCTTCACTCGCATATTGCACGCCCCCAGCGGCTGAGATGGCACGGAAAAAGTAGTTGGTCTCGGCCACCAGGCTGGTCAGGGTCACGGTGTGATTGGTGACCAAGGCTGGGTCCAGCGGCGTGTAGGTGCCCAGTGCGGGCGTCAGCCCGTATTCGACCTGGGTGGTGGCATTGGTAGGTGTGGTCCAAGTAATGGTGGCTTCGGTTTCGCTAGCTCGGACGACCAGCTCTTGCACAAACGGCGGCGGTGGCGGTGGCGGTGGCGCCACAAAGTGCACCGCGCAGCCAAACACAATGTCGGAGCTGCGCGGGTCCCAGTTGTGCACTTCCACAGCCAATACATTGTCGCCTTGGACCAAGTTAGTGATAAGCGGTCCGGCCAGCGTAAACACATAGGGGCAAGTGGCGTCGCCGGAGCAGGGGTAACCGGTTGCCAGGGTATCGCTGCGGATGGGCTGGGGGGCACGAGGCATCAAGAACCGGTGCACCTCGACGCCGTTGAGGTAAAACACTGCACCGTCATCGATGTAGTTGGAAAACAGCAACGAGGTGCCAGGGGGCGGATTGGTGTAGGTAAACCCGGTGCGGAAATAGTAGGTGATGTAGGGATAGCCCGTAGTGGGGTTGATGGGGAGGACCGTGTTCTTGGGCGCCGGCAGCGCGTCTCGCTCGAAGCACAGCAAGGCCAATCCTTCAGCCCACTCCGAGTCATCGTAGTCCGGGGCTTGCCAGGGCTCGTCGTCCAGGTTGCCCGCCGTGTATTTCCAGGCATTGGTCATCTCCAGCAGTGTGCCGGCCAGGTAATAGACTGTGCGGAAACAAGAATCAGCGGTGAAGGTGTCTGTGGGTGTGGTCGAGATGACACGGAAGAAGTAGTTGCTGGTGGGCAACAGGCCGCCCAGGGTCACCTGATGGAACAGCGATGGGGTCGGATCAAACGGCGAGAACCGGTCATAGGCAGTGCTCAGGCCGTAAGCGACCTGGGTGGTGGCTTCGACCGGGGTGGTCCAGCTAATGGTGGCGTTGGTGGTGCCTACCTCGACGCGCAGGTCGCCAATCGGGCCCGGCAATGGCTTGGCGCGGAAGCCCAGGTGCGCTGCGATCACGCGTTCTTTGCCGCGAATCCCTCGGTCAATGGGCACATTCAGTTGGCGGGCGGTGCGCGGGCACTGGGCAATGACCATGGTAGTGGCGCCCCCGCCGTCCACAGCCAGCGCGTCCGAAGCGCCAAACAGCGCCATCCACACCGCCAATTCCTCGAATGTAGCGCCCAGACTGTAGCCGGGCTGCCGCCCGTCGATGGTGACCAAGAACAGGTACCGTCCATCAGCCGAGATGCCAATGCCGGTGCGCGGGTCTACATCCGATGGAATGCCTGTGAAAACCCCGTTGGTCAGCACGGCCACGTTACCGGCCACTGCCGTGTAAATACCGTCCAAGCTGACCGGCGGCCAGTTCGAGGCGATAAAGATGGGCTGTTTATTGGTCGTGAACAGCAAGGTGGGGAAGTAAGTCTGGCTGTGGACCGGCGGGTCGGCTGGTGTCCAAGCCGGTGAGACCACTTGGCCTTGGGAGATTAACAGGCCCAACACAGTCATGGGATCACCCGGCTTTTCGGAACAGCATTCGACCGAGAAATTGCCGTTGATGGCTCCCTGCAGATCGTAGGCCTCCAAGAACCCGCTGGTGGTGCTGCCCCGGGTTTCCTTGCCGGCGGGACAGTTGGTGCAGAGCAAGTCCGTCACCAGCTCCAAGTCCGGGTCAGCCAAGTCTAACCGTAACACATGGACCACTTGATTGGTGACCAGTTGCGTGCCGGAATAGGCCGTGTTCAAACCCAGGGCATGATCCACACCCTGAAACAGCGGTTCCCACGAGCCCACCACCCAGTCCCCGTGCGCCGCAACGACGAAGCCCATGGCAAGGGTTAAACTCATCAGCCAGAGCCTGCACCGCCGGTCCATCGGCCGGGCAGGCCTGGCCTGGTTGGGACTGCACACACCCGCTATCCTCATCTGCCTAGCCACACTTTACACCAACTTCGGCTTACGCAAAAGCCGATCCAAAACCACGGTAGTCCACGCTGTAGGGCACGGTGCAGGTAGGTAAACCCAAGTCTGACAGCTCCAACGGCGACATGGTCGCGAAACCGTCCAGCGGCCAGGATCGAGCTCGAGTGCATGTGGACTGATCAGCGTGTGGACGGAGATTGAACCCGGGGCGGCAGGCTCTTATGTTGGGGCCTGTGAGACCTGCACGTAGTCGGCCTGCCGCTGGTCGTAATCCCCGACCACATCCAGCCGCATGCCCACAACAGTCCGTCTCGAGTGCGCGGGGTTGCGCCATCGAGCCGGAGCCGACGCGTCCGGTTGCACAGCCTGCTGTGACGCCGGGCTTCACCCTGCCCAGCCACCTCCAAGCCAGTTGCCAGTTTTTGGCCGGCACAGGATGGAGCCAGGCCCGGTGGGAGCCGCTAAGCGGCGACGCTTCAGCCCGCATCTACTACCGCTTGCGGCTCGGCCAACAGACCGCCGTGTTGATGGACGCGCGGCACTTGCTGGAGACGGTGCCGCCGTTTATCGCCATTGATGAGCACCTGGGCCGGTTGGGCTTGAGCGTGCCGCGCATCTTGGCTAAAGCGCCTACGGCTGGGTTGCTGTTGCTGGAGGATTTCGGCGACTACACCTTCAGTCGGCTGCTGGATGATGGGGCTGATCCGGAGCGGTTTTACGGGTTGGCCACCGACGTATTGATTGCCATCCATCGGCATCCGCATGCGGTGCCAACTGGCCTGCGCGCATACGATCCGGACCGGATGTTGCAAGACCTGGAGCTGTTTTTGGACTGGTGCACACCGGGTATTTCCGAACAAGGCAGAGCCGCTTTCGTCGCAGCGTGGCGCGCGGTGTTGCCCTTGGCGCATCAGGTGCCGGTGTCCTTCCTGCATCGGGATTACCACGCCGCAAATCTGATGTGGCTGCCGGATCGGCCTGGTGTGCGGCAGGTTGGCGTGCTGGATTTCCAAGACGCTTACCAGGGGCCGATCACTTATGACCTGGTCTCGCTGTTTGAGGATGCGCGGCGCGATGTGCCCCAGCCGGTCCGCCAACGCATGCTCGAACGTTACCTGAGGGAGTTTCCGGCACTGGATCGTGACACGTTCTGGACCTCGATGGCTGTGTTGGCTGCGGTGCGTCATACCCGTGTGTTGGCGGTCTTCGAGCGGTTGAGTCAGCGTGATCATAAGCCGGCATACAAACAACTGCACTCGAAGCGGGTGCAACATTTGTTGCGCCAGGCCCTCCAGCACCCCAGCCTCAGCCTACTGAAACGCTGGTTCGATACCTATGCAGGGTAAAATCGCCAAAGCCATGGTCCTGGCAGCCGGCTACGGCACCCGGCTGCGGCCATTGACGGAGCGGCTGCCCAAACCGCTTGTGCCAGTGGCCGGCAAGCCCATGATCCAATACGCTCTGGACCAGCTCAAAACTTACGGGGTCCGCGAGGTCATTGTGAATGTCTCGCATCATAAAGAGCAGATGGCTGCTTACCTGGCCCGCTACCCGGGGCTGACCATCCGCCTGTCTGAAGAAGTTGAGCCGCTGGAGACTGGCGGTGGTCTGAAGCATGCCCTACCCTTGCTGGGCTCAGAACCGTTCTTCTACGTCAACAGTGACATTATCTGGTTCGACACTGGCGAGTCCGCTTTGGACCGACTGACCCGTTACTGGGACGATGCCACCATGGACTTCCTACTGCTGGTTCAGCCGCGCGCCCAGGCCATTGGCTATGAGCAGGGTGAGGACCACCTGTTTGTGCATCGGCACAACACCTTCGAGTGGGACGACCACCAAGCGCCCTACATCCTCGCCAGCGTGGGAATCGTGCATCCGCGCGTGCTGGCCCAGGCGCCCGACGGCAAGTTCTCTGTCAAGCTGCTCTGGCGCCAAGCCCTCAGCCGGAATCGACTGGCCTGCTTACCGCATCGTGGGCCTTGGTTCCAAACCGGAACCCTGCAGGATATCCAAACGGCCGAATTGCACCTGGCCAAGTTAAACCCTGCCAGCCAAACAGGCAATCTGCCCTCAGGCTAAAAATCAGCGGCCATGCCACTAAGCCTCTGGCGCTGAAGGATTTGTGGCTCATTCGAACGTGCGTTTGACAGGCTGGCTGCTCCGGGGCTATTGTCTGGCCATGGCAACAACTGCGACAGACATTGAACCCAGCCGCCCAGGCACTGGGACGGTGTGGTTGTTGCCATCTTCAGCGGGCAAGGCAGGCGCCTGAGCTATCTCGCTGAGCGTCTGTCCGGCCTTTTGGCCCTGGAAATCGAAGTTGCCCACAACTTTTTGGTGTCTCGTCTTGCAACCCATTTATCGTTCCTGTTGCTCATGAATTCCAAACTCACAGTGCGCCGCCAGCGTCGGGTCCGAATGCCTCAGGTGGAGATTCGCCCGATGCGGCTAGAAGATTTGCCAGCGGTATTTGCTTTGGGTCAGAAGCTGTTCACAGCCGAGGCCCTGCCCACCCTGTATCGGTGTTGGGATGAAGAAGAAGTCATGCAGGTGTTTCAAGCTGACCCTGAGACCTGTCTGGTGGCCGTGGCCGGGGAACAGGTGGTCGGGTTTGCCTTGGGCAGCCTGATGCAAAAGCGGGGTAGCGCTTGGCGATATGGTTGGTTGGAGTGGCTTGGAGTTGACCCGGCTTACAGTCGCCAAGGCATCGCCAGCCGGCTGCTCAAGCAACTGACCAACCTGTTCATCCGCCAAGAAGCCCGGATCATGTTGGTGGATACCGACGAGGCCAATGTGTCGGCCCTGACCTTCTTCCGAAAGAACGGGTTTGGCCACGAGCTGCGCCACGTGTATTTGTCGCGCAACTTGGATGAGCATCTGGAAGCCTTGGGCCGACGCGACCCAGCCCGCAACAACGGCCACCACTGACACCCAGCCCGTCGGCAAGCAGTGGCAGTGGACGGCCTTGCAGGCAGCCCGCTTTGCCAGCTCACGCTAGCCAAGGAGCAAGCCGCGAGGCTATAGCACCTGCGCCAAAGCTGCAGCTTGAGTGCAAACTATTCGCTTCAACCTTTGGCATAGGCTGCGGCAGAGGCTGTCGGGCAGCATGGGCTACCGGGTCCGCTGCAGTGCCCGGACGGGTTGAATAGCCACCTCGCACGCACTTTGGTGTGGAAGTGGGCTGGCCGTGAAGGCGGGCTCGCGCGAAGGGGTTCATGACATGTTCCCCAGTGGCTTCCGGCGCCCACAGCCTGAGCCCGACCGAGCCGATGCAGGGACTACTCAGGGCACGCACCGATAACGCGAGTCGGACTGCCACGGGACGGCTGGGCTGCCAGACTCAGCGCCAGGCTCAAGGCAAGTGCCAACCCAGTCCACGCCAGCCGCCAGCCAAATCGCCGGCGCTGCCTGCTGGCCCGGCGGGCCATCTCAGCTCCAAGCACCGACCCTACCCAGTCCGTGCGCGTGGGGAGCCGACGGGGCGCGTTGGGTCCGCACACTGAGCAGGCGGTGGCACCAGCTCAGCCGGCGGCCTAAGCTTTCAGATACTCTTTGGGGAACTTCCACGGCGAACGGTACCTGGGCACCGCCAAACGGGCCGCTTCTGAATCGCCCACGATCCGTTCGGTCTTGGGATCGAACCGGATGGATCGACCCAACCGCAACGCCAGCACACTCAGCGTGATGGGCACATCCACGCGCACGTGGTAAAAGACGCTGCAGCTCGGTTGCTGCCGCGTTTTGATGCAGTCCAACCATTCCCGTTCGTGCCCAGGTGACCGGGGTAGGAACGGCGGTGGCGGGGTGGCGTCGGGCAACTTGTCGCCTTCGGGCACTACCTTGAACATTTCGTAGTTGGCGTAGAGGGTGCCATTGGCGCCGTGGAAATAGATGCCCAGACGACGGCGCGGCACCGGTTCACCGTGCAGGTCGAACCCGTAACTGTTGGTCAGCGAGCACATCCAGGTCATCGTCAGGTTCGGGTATTGCCAGAGCACTTCGTGGTTGTCGTAGGCGTCACCGTCGTCGCGCAGGATGAACCGACCGCCCGAAGCACTGATGAGCTGCGGATACCCCAAGTCCAACGCCCAGATCGGCAGGTCGATAATGTGCGGTGCCATGCCCGGGGTCCACCCGCCGCTGTAATCCAGCCAGGAACAGTGGTTGTAAGAGTCTTGGATCAGGATCCAATTAAACGGGCGCATCGGCGCCGGCCCCACCCACAGGTCCCAATCGAATCCCTCGGGTTTCGGATGCTCAGTCCGCCGGCCCACGCCGCGCGGTGTCTGGTTCATCACGTTGAAGGTGCGCACCGTGGCAATGGGCCCCAGTTTGCCTGACCGGATAAACTCCACCACGCGCCGATAGTTTTCGCTGGCGTGGATTTGGGTGCCCACCTGCGAGATGCGCTGGTGCTTTTTGACCGCGTTACGGACCGCCAAGCTTTCACCCAGGTGCAACGTCATGGGTTTCTGGATATAGATGTCTTTGCCAGCTTCGCAGGCTGCAATGGCCTGCAACGCATGCCAATGCGGCGGCGTGGCAATGATGACTGCATCCAGGTCTTGCTGCTGAAGCATCTCGCGGAAATCGCGGTACCCCTTGCAGGTATCCTTGAACTGCGCCACCACCGAGTCCAGCCGGTCCGGCCACACGTCACAGGCTGCCGTCACGACTACATCCGGATACTTGGCGCAGGCGTTCAGGTTGCTCCGGCCCATGCCCCCGCAGCCGATCAACCCCAAGTGAATGCGGCTGTTGGGCCAGGGCTTCCGCCCACTAGCCGGTTGACCAAGGCCAGCTAAGGCCGGTGCGGCAAAACCAATAGCGGTAATAGTTGCCGCCTTTTCAATGAAACTGCGGCGGGTCATTCCTTGAGTCAATTTGCTTGGCTGCGTTGTCTTCATCGCGTGCGGGATTGGTTCTTCTCTTCAGGCTTCAACACACCCCAAACTATGGCAGCCTCCCTCAGGACGGGAAGCCCAAATCCACTCAGGCACTGTCTGCAACAATCCCTCCTGAACCGTGGGTAGCCACCGCCCTCAACGACCGAACCCGGCTCGTCGCGCAGGCCAAAGAGGCATGGGGCGTGGGGCATGGAACATGGAGCATGGAGCATGGGGCATGGGTTTGGGAGCTGGGAGCTCGAAGCTCGGAGCTCGGCAAGTGGTTTCGGCAAGCCGGCTGCCTATTGGCAGCAAGGCCGAAACCGACCAGCTAGCGGCCGGTGCTCCCTATGCCCATCGGATCCAAGGCCAAACCGGTGTGGCGTGGTTGACGCGGCACGGTTGTCGCCGGCCGCCGTGCAGCCGTTTGGGATTTCGGTCTTTTGAACCTTCGGATTAGTTTCGGATTTCGAGCTTCCTGCTTTGGATTTGACGGGTGGGCACGCGGTGCCCCCCTGGGTAAGCCAACGGGATCGATCAACCGCGGTAACACAAAGGGCGCAGAAAGAGGCAAGCTCGAGATTTCATTGCGTTGGCGGGGTATTCTGCGGTCTAAAGCTTGGGCGGAGCTTGGAGACGAAGCTCGGCACTCGATGTTAGGCAGGCACAGTGGCTGGCCAGCGTCTGCAGGATGCGCAGACGGAGCCCATGGGCCTCGGCAACTACGGGGCGATTCGCTTCAGTTGCGCGCCGGGGTTGGAGGCGGCACACTGCGTCTGTGAACGGGACGGATCGAGTCATCGAGAAGCAGTTGGAGGCGCACCTGCGCAAGACGCCCGCTTTGGGTGAAGGGGTGTATGTGGCCACGGGCGCCGTGGTGGTGGGCGACGTGATCTTGGGGGATCATTCCAGTGTTTGGTACCACGCGGTCTTGCGCGGGGACATCAACCGGATTGCCGTGGGCCATCACACCAACATTCAAGACAATGCCGTGCTGCATGTGACGCAGGATCGACCGTGCGTGGTGGGCAACTGGGTGACCATCGGCCACGGCGCACTGGTCCATGCCTGCAGCATCGGGGACGAGACGTTAATTGGCATGGGTGCGGTGGTCTTGGACGGGGCGGTGATTGGCCGCAACTGCTTGATCGGCGCCGGGGCAGTGGTCACCCCCAAGACCACCATTCCAGACGGGATGCTGGTGCTGGGTGCGCCGGCCAAGCCCATCCGCCTGCTCAGTGCTGAGGAACGTCAAGAGTTGCGGCAACTGGCTGAAGAATATGCGCGCAACGCCGCGTATTGTCTGGCGCACGGCCTCCAGATGGGTGCACCCCGGTCGGCAGGCTGAATCGAACAGCGCTGCAACTAGCCTGAGGCCCGGGTGAGGCCCGGTCGGTCCCGCGGCTTACTTGCGCCCGAACAACGAGGGGCCACCCCCCAAGCGCGCCAACATTTTTTGGAACTTGCCGAACTTCTTCATCATTTGCTGCATCTGGGCGAACTTGTTCAACAGGGCATTGACCTCAGTGACGGTGGTGCCACTGCCCTTGGCGATGCGGAGTCGGCGGCTGGCGTTGAGAATCTGCGGATTGCGCCGTTCCTGAGGGGTCATCGAGCAGATGATGCCTTCCATGCGACGGAACTCGCGTTCTTGGCGGGAAAGATCGGTTTGGCGAAGCACCTCGGCCCCGCCGGGCAACAAACCCACAATCGACTCCAGCGGCCCCAGCTTGCGCATTTGGCGTAGTTGCTCCAGCAGGTCTTCCAAGGTGAACTGGCCGCGGCGCATCTTCTCCTCCAGTTGCCGTGCCTGCGCTTCGTCCACCGCTTCAGCCGCCCGTTCGACCAAGCTGACCACGTCGCCCATGCCCAAGATGCGGGAGGCCATGCGCTCGGGGTGGAAAGGCTCGAAATCTTCCAGCTTCTCGCCCACACCAGCGAACTTGATGGGTTTTTGGGTCACAGCCTTGAGGCTGAGGGCTGCGCCACCTCGGGCGTCGCCATCCAACTTGGTTAGTATCGCGCCGGTGATGCCCAGGGCCTGATCGAAGTGTCGTGCGACGTTGACGGCTTCCTGCCCGGTGGCGGCATCCAGCACCAGCAAGATTTCATCGGGTTGAACCAGGTCGCGCAGTCGGACCAATTGTTGGACCAATACTTCGTCGATGTGCAGCCGGCCAGCGGTATCGAACAGCAGCACATTGCGATGGTGTTCCCGGGCATAGTCGAGTGCAGCCTGTGCCACGGCCAGGGGGTCGGAGGCGTTTCGTTGGACAAATACCGGTAAACCCAGTTGCTGGCCCAGTTTCTCCAGTTGCTCGATGGCCGCCGGGCGCGCCAGGTCACAGGCCACCAGCAACGGTTGGCGACCCTGACGTTGGAGCCACCGGCCCAGTTTGGCTGCGGTGGTGGTCTTGCCCGATCCGTGCAGGCCCACCAGGAGCACGCTGCTTGGGCTGCGCCGGAGATTCAGCCCGGTATAGCCAGCGCCCAGCAACTCGACCAGTTCATCGTGGATAATCTTGATGATTTGCTGGCCGGGCTGGATGCTTTGGATGACTTCCTGGCCGAGGGACTTGGCCTTGACGCGTTCGATGAAATCGCGCGCCACCTGGAAGTTGACGTCGGCCTCCAGCAATGCCATCCGCACCTCGCGCAGCGCGTCAGCCACATTGGCCTCGGTAATCCGGCCCAGGCCACGCAAGTTGCGGAAGGTTTGTTGGAGCTTGCTGCTCAGTGTGTCGAACATTGGGCGTATGCTAGGCTGGCTAGCAGCAGGTTCCAAGGCCGGACTGAAGTGGAACCGACACCTGCTGCCGTTGGGTGGGTTCAGCCCGCGCTACCCACTTGCATTGGCTCCATGCCCAGCCAGCTTGAACGGACGCACCGTCACTGTTCCTGCGGGCCAGGGAAGCCGAACCTGGGCGAGGGTGGACTTGCCCTTGGTTTCGAGGCGTTCGGGCGGGGTCTTGTGCGCTTCAAGGCACCTGGTGCTGGGCAGGCGCCGGTTGCGCCGCGTCTGGCCACACATGCATGGTGGCAGTCAGGTGCCGATAGAGCGTCTGGAGCTTGGTGCTGAGCTGGTTGAGTGTGTCGGGTTGTTGGGCGCTCAGGTCTTGGGTCTCGCCGAGGTCCTCCGTAAGCCGATACAGCGAGAAGTCCGTCAGGGCAGCCCGCCGCACGCGTGGCGCGGTGGTGTCGGTCACGTTGGCCATCTTGGGTAACCGACCGTTATCCAGCTTGGCCAGCAATTTCCATGGACCATCGCGCAGGGCCACGCGCTGGTCGTTGATGGCATTGAAATAGATCCACACCAAGGGTTGGGGCCGTTGTAGTTGGCCGCCGCGGAACAGCGGGGCAATGTCCGTCCCATCCAGCTCCAAGTCCGTCGGGATCTTGGCTCCAGCCAGGCGCGCAAAGGTGGGCAAGAGATCCAGCCCACTGATCGGCGCATCGCACACCTGGCCTGGCGATACTTGCGCTGGCCAACGCAGGATGCCCGGCACACGCACGCCACCTTCGGTGGTCCATAGTTTCATGCCGCGCAACGGGCCGGGCGAGCCGTAGGAACGGCGTGCGGTGGGGTAGCGTTTGAGGGTTTCGGGGCCGTTGTCGCTGCTGAAAAACACCACCGTATTGGGCGCCACCTTCAGCCGCTCCAACGCCGCCAGGAGCCGGCCCACAGCCGCATCGAGGTTTTCCACGTTGGCAAAGTATTCCGCCTCATCGTCGTTGCGAGCTTTGCCGCGATAGTGGGCCACCAATTCCGGGGGTGAGGCCACCGGCTCGTGCGGTTCGTGGAACGCCACATACAGGAAAAATGGTTGTTGGGGGTTGCGCTTCTGTTGGTTTTCCAGCCACTGGATGGCTTCCTGAGCAGCCAGATGGCAACTGTAACCGACCAACGGCCCAACCGGTTGCCCGTTGCGGACGTAGTTGGTGGGATTCCGATGGGAAGGCGCAGCATTGTTCTGGGTCGCAAACCAGTGGTCGAATCCGGCGTCCCCGGGCTGGGGTTGGTCCGGATGGTTGAATCGGGCGTTACAATGCCATTTGCCACACAGGGCAGTAGCGTAGCCGACTTGACGCAACAGTTGCGGCAGGGTCACCTCCTGGCGTCGCAGATGCACCAGGTTCCGCCCCGCCGCCGCTTTGGCTTTGCCCTCTTGCACAGCGGGTATCCAGTCGAACACACCGGCTCGGACCGGGTTGCGACCTGTAAGGAGCCCGACCCGTGCAGGTGAACAGACCGGGGCAGCGGTGTAACAACTGGTGAATCGGATGCCTTCAGCGGCCAAGCGGTCCAGGTGCGGCGTGCGGATATGCGGATGGCCCTGGCAGGCCAAATCGCCCCAACCCAAATCATCAGCCAAAACGACCAAAAAGTTCGGCCCGGAGGCTCCCGCGCCAGTTGCCACGGACCCCAGCAGGCTTAACCCCACGCACCAGACCAACCGGAGGTTCATTTTTGCTTCATCAAGGGGTATCAACGGGCGTTTTTCCAGCACAAATCAACCATGCCCAACCCTGGCCACACGCTGGCCTGCTCTTTCGCCAATGAGCGGCTCGTCTTGCCCCTGCAATCGGTCGCCGCCCAAGCCGCCCTGGCCGCCGGCGGGTCTAGTAGAACCAAATCCCTGCCAGGCCCGAGAGCTGATCGAAGCGCCGGCGTAGGCCGGTCGGCTGCGTGTGCGGCGCGTAACCTCACAGCCAGCGGAAGCGTCTCGGTGTGTAATTGGCGCGAGTAGAAACGTCAAACGACAACAAACCAACACAGCGATCATATGATGAAAACGAAGAACTACCTGGCACCCTTGCTTGCGGCAGCCAGCTTGTTGGCTGCGGCCACTACCCAAGTTCAAGCTCAAGCCCCGGGAGGTGGCCCGCCGGGACCAATGTTGACCCCCGAACAACGGGCCAAACTGCGCGAGGCCATGCAAGGCTCCCAGACTGAGCTGAACCAGTTGAATGAGAAACTGGCTGCGGCCCAGAAAGAGGCGATCCAAGCGGCCCTGGCACCCAATGCCGATGAGAAGACCGTGCGGGCCAAAATCGAGGCTGTGTCCAAGATCCAGACCGACATCGCCATGCTTCGGTTCAAGGCGCTCAAAGAGGTGGCACCTACCTTCACCGAAGAGCAAAAAACTCAACTGCAGGCCCGGCCCCAGATGGCGTATGGGATGTTGTTGGGCGGGCCGGGAGCGATGATGGGCGGCTTTGGCGGTCGGGGTCTCGGGGCTCCGGGTGGGCCGGGCGGACCGGGCGGACGCGAGCCGGGTGCACCGGGCGGCCCAGGCGGTCCGGGTGGCCGCGGCGGGCGGGGTGGCCGCGGCGGCGGGGGCCAGTAAGACCTAGTTCAGTGTCCGGCTGATGCCTGCAGCCACCATGCCTGGTTGGGCGTGGTGGCTGCTGTGTTGTTGGGGAAGACCGGTTTTTCCCCAAACCCAAGGTTCCGGCTGTTGGCGACCCACTCGGCGCCAGCGTCCAATGACGGGTCAAGCATCCCGGGCTTCTGGCTAGGCCAGAGGCCAGCGTGTTTGCGATTTGCAGCGGCGGCCGGGTTGTTTTAGCTTGAGTCACTGCGCCGAGTGCGAACCCAGGCTGAAAGCAGTGCGGCCCAAGGGAAACTCGGCACTGAGACGCTCGGTTATGCTGTTGGCATCGAAACTCTTGCTGGGGCTGCGAGCTGGGTTTGAGCAAGCCAAAGGCCGCTTGTGCGGCGGCGATATTGCTGGGCTGGGGCCGGGCAGGCGGGCAGGCACACTGGCCTGCGGTTAGCCCGACGGCTGCCTGATGGACTCGCATTTCCAGTTTCAATATCCGTGGGTGCTGGCGCTCTTGGCGCTGCTGCCGGTGTATTCGTTCTGGCGTGGCCAGGTCGGCAAACTATCGGCTGTGCGGTTTTCCAGTGCTGATGTGGCTCGGGCAGCCGGCGGCGCAGCTCGGGCTGCGGCAGGTCGGCTGATGTGGTTTTTGCGGTTGCTCACCGTAGGGCTCTGCGTGGTGGCATTGGCTGGGCCACGGTTTGCCAACGACCGCACCGAAACGCAGGCTAGCGGCATCGACATCATGTTGGTGCTGGACATTTCCTGGTCGATGATGGCGCTGGACATGGGCAGCCCGGGCCAACGGGTAGCACGCATCGACATTGCGCAGGAGGTGCTGAGCGATTTCATCCAACGCAGGCCCAGTGATCGGATCGGGTTGATTGCTTTTTCGGCGGTGCCGTATCTGGCCAGTCCACTGACGTTGAACCACGACTGGTTACTGGAGAATCTGCGCCGGCTGCACGTGGGCTTGATTCGGGAGCTGGGCACGGCCATTGGCGATGCCACCGTGGCAGCAGCCAAACGGCTTAAAGCCCTCAAAGATAGCAAAAGCCGGATCATCATCTTGTTGACCGACGGGGACAACAACAAGGGCGAGGTTGACCCGATCCCGGCAGCGCAGATTGCGGCGGCGTTGGGGATCAAGCTCTACACCATCGGCATCGGCATCGAAGCGCCGACCACCTTGCCCAAGTTCGACCCGGCTACAGGCAAACTGCTGTTGGACCCCGCAGGCAACGTTATTCCCACCATCACGCTGCAACCAGCCAACTACACTGTGCTGGGGCAGATGGCCCGGCTGTCTGGGGGCAAGTTTTATCGCGCCACCAACCGGCAAGAACTGCAAAGTATTTATCGCGAGATCGACCGGTTGGAGAAGACCGAGGTAAAACTGCGGCGCTACGTGACTTTTACACCGTTGTTCCAGTGGCCGCTATCGGCTGCTCTGGCGCTGTTCAGCCTGGAGCTGGTGTTGGCCAACAGCCGCTATCGCCGGGTGCCATGAACCCCAAACCGCAATTCAAAGCCGATTTCGAAGCAGGGCCTCCAAGCCCAGGGGCTGGGCCCGAGCGCTTCGGGCCGGACCGGTAACCGATGGACTTTGCCCATCCCCATTTTGCTGAGCCTGGCTGGTTATGGCTGGCGGTGTTGGGGCCGGCAGGGGTGGTGGTCTTGCAACACCTGGCCGCCCGGGCCCGACGCAAACAACTGGCTGCGTTTGCCGCCAGCGCGTTGTGGGATCAGTTGCTGCAATCACACAGCCCGGCGCGCCGCGCCATCAAGGATGCGCTAGTGGTATTGGCCGTGGCTCTCTTCGGGCTAGCCCTGGCCCGACCGCAATGGGGCGAACAGCCCGAATTTGTCCAGGCCATGGGCGAAGACATCCTGTTTGTGCTGGACTGCTCAAGGTCGATGTTGGCTGAGGACGTGCGGCCAAACCGGCTGGAACGAGCCAAATTGGCGATTCTGGATTTCGTGCAGCGGCATGGGCGCGGTCGAGTGGGCTTGGTGGCTTTTGCAGGCCAGGCCTTTCTGCAATGCCCATTGACGTTCGATTACGACGCGTTTCGCGAGGCGCTCATGGCGGTGGACGACAAAACCATCCCGGTGCCGGGCACTGACATCGGCCGGGCGCTGGACGAAGCAGCTCGAGCCATGGAGAAAACCTCACGCCGCAAAGTGATGGTGTTGGTGACCGACGGCGAAGACCTCGAACAAGCCGGGGTGCAGACCGCCCAGCAACTGGCCGAACAACGGGTGGTGGTGTTTGCCATCGGCGTGGGCACACCCCTGGGCGCCACCATTCAATACCTCAATGAGCAGGGCGTGCCGCAGGTGGTGCGCGACCGCCAGGGTAACCCGGTGCAAAGTCGCTTGGACGAAAAGACCCTGCGCGCCATTGCCGAGGCCACCGGCGGCAGCTATCAACCCCTGGGTCATCTGGGCGAAGGCATGGCCCGGGTGCGGCTTGCGTTGGAAACCGGTGCCTATTTGCCTGGCGCAGGAAAAATGCGCAAATTAGGTGTGGACCGTTTCCACGTGCCGGTGGCAGCCCTTGTGCTGCTGCTGGTGAGCGAATCGTTAATTGGCACGCGGCGGCGTGCGAGCGAGACTCTGCAACAGGTGAACTATGAGCAACCCAAGGCAGCTTGAGTGCCGGGGCAACCGGGTTGGCCGACAGGCTCGCGCTCGGCTTGGCCTGGGGATGGCCATTGGGCTGTGGGTGGCCGGAGCGGCTTGGCCGGCTTGGGCCGCAGTGCAGCCCACCAGCACAAACACAGCCACCGCGGCCAAGACCGAGGCGCCAGCCACCAGACCGCGAGACCTTTACAACTTGGGCACAGCACAACTACGGGCAGGCAAACTCCGGGATGCCGAGGCGTGGCTGCAGAGCGCCGTGGCCAGCCAAGACCGCCGCGTGCAACGGCTGGCGCTTTACAACTTGGGTCATGTGCGCGTGCGCCAGGGCTTGGAAGCTTTGCAACAAGCCCCCGACGCCCGCGCGGCGGCAGCTCGGGGCCAACGCGCTTGTGCGTTGGCGGACCGGGCGATTCAGCTCGCTGATGAGGCTTTGCAACGGGAAGAGCTGGAAGCGTTGGTGGCTGCTTACATCAACGGCCGCGGTGCACGCAAACAGCTCCGGGAAGCCACCGAGGCTGTCAAACGCGCTCTGGAAGAGCACAGTGCAGTGCTGTTGCGTTGGCAGCGGGCTTCAGGCGATTTCAAGAGTGCTGACGAGCTCGGCCCTGATCCCGATGCTCGGCATAACGCCGAGTTGGTGGACCGCGAGATCGCCAAACTGGTGGACCGCCAACTGGCCTTGCAACTGGCCATGCAGGCGTGCAGCCAGAAAAAAGACGGACTCCGGGCGAAGTTGGGCGAACTCAAAAAGCGCATCCCGGAAGAGCTGCTCACTAAATGCCAGGATGGCGAAGAAGACGACGAGGATGAGGAAGAGGACCAGCCCAAGGAGCCCAAGCCCGGCCAGCAGGAACCCAAGCCACGCGAAGGCCGCGAACGGCTCATGTCACCCGAGGAAGCGCTCCGGCTGTTGGACAGCCTCAAAGTGGATGCTTACCGCAAACTGCCGATGGGCTGGGAAGAGGCCACCAACCCCAAAGACCGGGACCGCACAGGACGCGACTGGTAACGGCTGGACTCGAGCTGAAGCCGCATGGCAAGACCCGTAGTAGCAATCTGCGCATCTGCCCCTGTTGCCGTGGTACACGCGGCTGGCGAATCGTCTGCCTCCACAGCAGCCAAGGCCGCCCGGGGCCCAACTGGCTTAGGCATGGTCTGGCGCTGGGTGGCGGCTCTGGCAGGGGTGCTGTGCTTTGGGTCGGTCACCATGGCCCAACTGGCCACGGGCGCGTTACCGGCCGCGGTTCAGCCTCCTACAGGAGCTCAGCCAGCCCCGTCTGCAGCCAAGCTGGACCCATTGTTGCAACTGATGAATTCACAGCCGCCCATCGATACCGAGTCACCGGTGACAGTCCAGGCCGAGTTCGATCCGCCGGTGGTGGTGTTGGGGGGACGGCTGATTTACCGCCTCACGCTCAACGCCATGAACGAGGCGATCAAGCTACCGGACAAGCTACCGGCTCCACCGGGCTTGGAATTGAGCCCGGCGGGTCGGGGCCAGACCTTTGCGTACGGGGGGCCGAAACTGGTGCCGCGGACCACCATCAACTTCAATGCTCGGGTCAGTAGCTTGGGCTCGTTTGTGATGCCGTCCTTTGTGCTGACCGCTTACAACAAAGCCGTGACGGTGCCGGCCGCGCGGGTGACGGTGGTGCCGCCCGGCACGCCCAATGCCGCTGAAGCGCAGCGGCTGTTGGTCGAGCTACCGCCGGGCGACATTTACGTTGGCCAAACGCTGAACCTCCGGGTGGTGGCCTTGGACCCCAGCCAGCCGGGACTCCAACTGCAAGGGCTTTCCCAAGTGCAGGTCAATGGCGAAAGTTTTCTGGCCGATACCACCGTGTATCGGGTGCGGCGCGAGGCGGTGGTGCGCGACGGCCGATCGTATCCAGCCTTAGTTTATGAGCTTACCTTGACGCCCATCCGCGATGGCACCAATACCTTCACTGTCCAGGCCCATGCCATGGTTAGCCGCGTTATTCAAACGGCGCCGGGTGTGGTGTTTCAGGGCTCCGTCCTAACCTCGACCAGCACGCTGTGGGAGTCAGACCCGGTGAGTGTCGTGGTCAAGAGCCTCCCGCGGGAAGGTCAACTGCCCGGATTTACCGGTGCCATTGGCACGTTTGCGCTGGAACCGCCGCGCCTGTCCACTAACACCGTACGTGCGGGTGAGCCGGTAACCCTCACAGTCACCATACGCGGCCAAGGTAACATCGGGCGATTGGTGCCGCCCAAACTTGCGCCGATGCGCGAGTGGCAGGTGTTCCCGCCCAGCCTGGACCCCACCCCGGCTTATGTGATCCAACAGCGCGGGTCCTGCACGTTTTCTTACACGCTCATTCCGTTGAGTGACCGCATCAAGGCCACGCCGGCCATCCCCTTTAGCTATTTCGATCCGCAAAAAGCCGCTTACATCAACCTCACCATCCCGCCTGTGCCGTTGACGGTCCAGCCGGCCTTGGGCGGCGTGACGCTGGCCACACCGGTGCCGTCCAGCTTCACCGGGCCTGAAGAGACCAGCCCGGGCGAGCGTGAGCTGGTGCTTTCTGGGCTGGCGGAAACACCTGGTCGGCGCGTGCGCAGCCTGGTGCCGTGGCAGGAGCAGCACTGGTTCCCGATTGTGCAACTGCTGCCGGCTCTGGTCATGGGCGGGCTATGGCTGTGGGACCGGCGCCGACGCTACTTCGAGCAGCATCCGGAAGTGCTACTCAGACGCCAGGCCCGACGCGGTTTACGCCGCCAACTGCGCTTGGCCCGCAAGGCCGCCGCCGAGGGTGACTCAAGCCGGTTTGTGGCTGCGGCAGTCGAGGCGTTACGCGAGGCTTGTGCGCCGCATGCCGCCGCCACACCACGGGCCTTGGTCTGCTCTGATGTGCTGGCTGAGCTACCCCCAGCGGCCCGCGTGGGGCCGGATGGCGAGCTGGTCCGGCGCTTGTTTGCCGCAGCGGATGCAAGGCGGTTTGGTGGGCTGGGTGCTGATGGGGCCGAGCTGCTCAACACCCGCCCGCAACTGGAGCGGCTCCTACGGCAGCTCAAAGCTAAGCTGTGACTGCACAACCCGACATGGCAGAACTTCACCCTGGGCGCTCGGAGCTGAGCGCTGGCTCGGACTCGGCGTCGGCGCGACCAACCCACGCCGCTCGGGCAGAGGCGGAGCCAAAGTTTGGGTTGGGCGCGTTGAGTGTTCGGTGTTCCGTGCTCGGCTTTCTGTCCTCTGTCTTCGGTCTTCGGTCTTCGGTCTTCTGTTCTCGGCCTTGGTTAGCTCGCAGGCAGACACGGCGGATAGTCGTAGCGTTGATCTTGTGGCTCGGCGGAACTGTTGGGCTACAAGCGGCCAGCTTCGACGAGTTGTTCCTGTATGGGTGCCGGGCCTATGCCGCCGCAGGATATAACCAGGCATCCGAGTTGTTCGAGGAAGCGCTGAAATTGGGCCTGGCGCCAGGCCTGCTGCATAACCTGGGCAACGCACACTGGCAATGCGGGCGAGTAGGGCCGGCCATTTTGGCTTGGGAACAGGCGCAATGGTTGGACTCTTACAACCGCAACACCCGGGCTAACCTGCGGTTTGCGCGCAAGACCATGCAGTTGGATATGCCCGAGCTGGCTTGGTATGAAGTCTGTTCCACCTGGCTGCCAGTCAACGCCTGGGCGGTCTTGGCCGGGGTGAGCCTCTGGGTTGGGTTGGGCGCCGTGTGGTTACCGGGCATTTTGCGCTGGCGGAGAGCCGATTGGCACCAAGCAGTGGCTGCGGCTGGGTTGGCCGTGTTTCTGCTCACGGTGCCGGCTATGATCGGCGTGCACACTCGATCGAAGCTGGCGGTGATTTTGCAGCCGCAGACACCCCTGCGGCTGACCCCAACTAAAGAAGCTCAAATCCTGGCCAAGCTACCGGCTGGCGATGTGGTGCGCATCGAGCGGCAACGAGGCAGCTACCTTTATGTGCGCGCCGGCAACGACGCAGCCGGTTGGGTGCAACAAACACAACTGGGCCGGATTTGTGCGCGGTAGCCGCCCCCGTCCGCAGTGTCCACGCCTGGGCTCGAAACCGGCCTTGGTCGGCAGCGTCTTAAATCGAAGCCCGACGGCCTTCCTTGCCCGGCGCTGCGCTCGCACGCAATCAGGTTGCATCCGAGTCGTTTTCGCGTATTCTTTGGCTGGCGCCGGGCCGCAAGCTGCACGTGTGCAGTGCCGCTGGCGGCCCTGCGGCGCAGCAAAGGCAAATGGATAACCGAGGCACGTTGAGTCTATGTTGATTTTGGACCAGTATTGGTGGGTATTCTTTCTGCCTGGGCTGTTGTTGGGGTTGTATGCCCAGATCAAGCTTCAGGCGGCTTACAGCCGGTACATGCGGGTACCCAGCGCATCGGGGGTGACCGGGGCGCAAGCGGCCCGCGCTATCCTGGATCGGGCGGGGCTGACGGGCGTGGAGATTTACGAAATCGGCGGCCACTTGACCGATCACTACGACCCGACCAAGAAAGCGCTGTTTTTGTCCTCGGAAATTTTCCATGGGGACTCGCTGGCGGCCATTGGGGTGGCAGCGCACGAGGCGGGCCATGCCCTGCAACACCAGGCGGCTTATGCGCCCCTGCAACTGCGCATGGCCTTGGTGCCGGTGACCAGCTTCGCTAGCTACGCCTGGTCCGGCTTGGTGTTGCTGGGGTTTATCGTGCCGACGTTGTTCTACAAAGCCATTGGCATTGCTATTGCCATCTTTGCGGTGCTGACCCTGTTCCAAGTAGTGACTCTGCCAGTCGAGTTCGATGCCAGCCGGCGTGCCCGAGAAAGGCTGCTCCGGTTAGGGTTCATCCAGCGCGATGAACAGGTCGGCGTCAGTCGTGTCCTCAATGCGGCCGCCCTCACCTACGTGGCCGCCATGGTGGCAGCCCTGCTGCAACTGCTGCACCTGATCACCATCGCCCGGCACCGAGACGACTGAGTCAAGCCGGCTTCAACTTGACCGCCTCCACCCGCCCGCTGTTTGCCTGGGCCGTAGCGGCTGAGCTGTCGCTTTTGGCCTTGGCGAGCTTGTTGAACTGGCTGTGGCCGTGGAACCCGCTCGGTGTCCTGCGCTGGAACACCAAGGACGCACTGCTAGGCCTAGCGGCAGTCGGCCCGTTACTAGCTGGGTTTGGTTGGACGCTGCGCTCGGCTTGGAAGCCGCTAGTTCAAATGCGCACGTTCCTCGACACCACGGGCCGGCAGCTCTTGGGCCGCTGGTCGCTAGGACAACTGACCGCGATCGCCTGCCTGGCTGGCGTGTGCGAAGAGGCCCTGTTCCGAGGCGCTATTCAAGGCGGCCTCAGTGGCACCACCGGCAGTGCCGCAGCGCTGCTGTTGGCCAGCGCCCTGTTTGGCCTCTGCCACGCAGTCAACCCTGCCTACGCACTTGCCGCCACCCTGTTAGGCATTTGGCTCGGCGGCCTATTTGTGCTGACGGGCAACCTGCTGGCGCCCATGGTGACCCATGCGGTCTATGACTTTGCGGCCTTGCTGTGGTTGGTCCGGTGGCACTGGCCCCTGGCCCCAACTCAGTCGGGCTAGGAGCCTGTCGGACCTTTTTCCAGCAAAGATGGGTGTGAATTGAACAACCGTAGAGCTAGGATTGCCCATCAGGCAAAACGCCGCAACAGTTCAGAACCATTGACTACAACACCCTCCTGGAGCTGCCTCTGGACCTACGCCACTGGGTGGCCAAAGATGACTTAGTCGCCCGCGCCGAGCTTTGGAAGCATGGAGCCTGGGGCATGGAGCACGGAGCCTGGGGCATGGAGTGCGGGCCATGGGGTTGGAAGCTGGGAGCTCGAAGCTGGAAGCTGGTAGTTGTGGTTTTTCGGCGGGCCGCCGAAGCCGACGGGCCAGCGGCCGGTGCTCGGCAGGCTGAGCCGCCCCAACGGGGCTGCGGTACACCAGCCCAGGGCAAGCGCAGTGCCGCCCTGGGAAAAGCGCCGGCCCATTTTATCTTCAAACATCCTCCGAAGCACCGGAACCAACCGAGCCGCACCGAACGCGGCCCCAGAACCACCCTGCCCAACCCAAAGCGGCGTCAAAGCCGCCGCGTTCCAAAGGCCACTGGGCGGGAGTTGTCGGTTGCACGGATGCGGAGCCGCCTGATGGTTGGGCGGGGCTGGGATGTTGGTTTCGGCGGACGGCTGCGACCGACCGGCCCGGCTGAAGGCCGGGCTGGTGGGGCGACTTTTTGGATGGATTTCTTCCACAAGGGAGCCTACAGTTGTGGCCATGGCTGAGAAGCAACTGAGCGAGCTGCCGCGGGACCTGCGAGACCTCTACGAGAAAGGCAAAATGGCCCTGCAACGCGAGAACTACGAGTATGCTATCGCCATCTTCAATCAGGTCCTGACCCGTGAACCGGCGTTTCTCGAAGGCCGCCAAGCGCTCCGAGCTGCTCAATACAAAAAGGCGGGTGGCACCAACATCTTCAAGCGCGTGCTGGGCAGCGCCACGTCCTCGCCCTTGATTGCCAAGGCGCAATTGGCTCTGCGGAAAGATCCGCTGGAGGCCATCAGCGTGGCGGAGCAGGTGCTCAACAACGATCCCTACAACACCATGGCGCACCGGGTGTTGGCTGAGGCGGCCTTGGCAGCGGGCCTGCCGCGCACGGCCGTGTTCGAATACGAGATCTTGCGCAAACACTCGCCCAAAGATGTGGGCCTGGCCCGGGCCTATGCTGAGGCCTTAACAGCGGCAGGGGACATTGACAAGGCCGAGGCGGTGTATGTGGAGTTGCAGCAAGCCCATCCTGACGATCCCGAAATCGCCGCAGCCCTCAAAGACCTGGCTGCCAAACGGACCTTGGTCGAAGGCGGCTACGACGCGCTCGCCGACGGCCAGGGCTCCTACCGCGACATCCTCAAGGACAAAGAGGAAGCCGTCGCGCTGGAACAAGAAAAACGCGAAGTCAAGACTGACGATGTGGCCCAGCGGCTCATCCAGGAGTACGAAGCGCGCCTGGTGCGTGAGCCGCGCAACCTGCGCCTGTTACGGTCGTTGGCCGAGCTGTATGCCCAGAAGAAGGAGTTCGACCGCGCTTTGGAGTATGCGGAACGCATCCGAGCCAGTGAGGCGGGCGCCGACCCGTCGTTGGAGCGGCTGATTGCCGACATCCGGTTGCGGAAGTTCGATCACGCCATCGCGCAACTGGACCCCAACGACCCCGCGCAGGCCGAACAGATCGCCAAGCTCCAAGCCGAAAAGCAGGCTTACCAGATCGAGGAATGCAAGTCGCGGGTGGAACGGTATCCGACCGATCTGTCGATCCGGTTCGAGATGGGTGAACTGTATTTCAAGGCCAACCGGATCACCGAAGCCATTGCCGAATTCCAAAAGGCCCAGGCCAACCCGCATAAGCGGTTGGCCGCGCTGAATTATCTGGGCCAGTGCTTTGCCAAGCGGGGCATGTACGACTCGGCGGTGCGAATGTTCCAAACGGCGCTGAAGGAGAAGCTTGTGTTTGACGACGAGAAGAAGGATCTGCTGTATCAACTGGGCTGCGTGCTGGAAAAGATGGGCAAAACCCAGGAAGCCATCGAGCAGTTCAAGCTCATTTACGAGAACGACATTGGCTACCGGGATGTGGCAGCCAAGGTGGATGCCTACTACAGCCAGCAACAGCAATAGCCGGTGCACCGGCCGCCAGGCCGCAGTTGGCCCGCTGAAGCGGCGGCTTGCCGGGGCTTGGGCGATGGGCTATAAGCCGAGTTGAACGGCTTGAGCCACAGGCCAGGTTATGCAAACCAGGCGTCAGACACCCCATACCAGTAACGTGTTGGCCGTGATCCTGGGCGGCGGCCGAGGCACGCGCTTGTTTCCGCTGACCAAAGACCGCGCCAAACCTGCCGTTCCGCTGGCGGGCAAATACCGGCTGGTGGATATTCCCATCTCCAACTGCATCAACTCCAATCTCCGCCGCATCTACGTGCTCACCCAGGTCAACTCCGCCTCGTTGCAGCGGCACATCTCCCAATCCTACAAGTTCGACCAGTTCTCCGGCGGGTTTGTGGAGATCTTGCCGGCGATGCAGACCCAGGAAGAGGCCGAGTGGTTCCAGGGCACTGCCGATGCGGTGCGGAAGAATCTGACCCACTTCCTGAACAACGACTTCGAGTATCTGGTGGTGCTGAGCGGGGACCAGCTTTACCGGATGGACCTCAAGCGCATCCTGATGCAGCACGTCGAGACCTACGCCGACGTGACGGTGTCGTGCATCCCGGTCACCAAAGAGGTGGCCCCCTCGCTGGGCATCCTGCAGATCAATCCCGAGCGCCGGATCATCCGGTTTGTCGAAAAGCCCAAAGATCCCGAAGTCCTCCAATCCTTGGTCCTGGACCGGGAGACCTGCCAGAAGCTGGGCATCGAAGGCAACCAGGAATACCTGTTGGCTTCCATGGGCATCTACGTGTTCGGCCGCGACGTGATCATCCGGCTGTTGGACAATGACCTTGCCGACTTTGGCCGGGACGTGATCCCCTACGCCATCGATAAGGTCCGCGTCTTTGCCTACATCTTCCAAGGCTACTGGGAGGACATCGGAACCATCCGCTCGTTTTTCGAGGCGAACTTGGACCTGGTGGCCGAGCTGCCCCGGTTCAACTTCTATGACATGACCGCGCCGATTTTTTCCCGTCCGCGTTTTCTGCCGGGCAGCAAGATCAACGGCGCCAGCATCGACCACGCCATGGTGGCCGATGGCTGCATCATCAACTATGCCCAGATCAGCTACTCGATCATCGGCCTGCGCAGTATCGTCGGAGCCGGGACCCGGCTACATCGGGTGGTGCTGATGGGCGCCGATTACTACGAATCCCAAAGCTCGATCTTGGAAAACGAGATGGTGGGCAAACCGCGCATTGGCATCGGCCAAAACTGCCGCATCGAAAACACCATCATCGACAAAAACGCCCGCATTGGCGACAACGTCGTCATCACTCCGGAAGGCAAGCCCCCCACCCTGGATCATCCGCTATACTATATCCGCGACGGCATCGTGATCATCCCCAAGAACGGCGTGATCCCGCACGGGATGGTGATTTGACTGGATCCGCCGTCTCGGCCCAGCGCATGGGCTGCGGGTTTTGTGGAGAACTGGTCAGTGCCCGAACCGGCCCCAGCGCAGGGCCAACGTGGGCAGCACCCACAAGTTCAACGTCGTCGAGGTAATCAACCCGCCCAAGATCACGATGGCCATGGGGCCCTCGATCTCGCGGCCCGGCTCGCCGCTGCCTAGCGCCAACGGCAGCAACGCTAACGCCGTCACCAACGCCGTCATCAAAATCGGCACCAACCGTTCGACGGCCCCGCGCACCGCAGCTTCCAAGCCCCATGCCATGCCCTCAGCTCGCACCAGATGCTGGTAGTGCGAGATAAGCATGATCGAGTTGCGCATGGTAATGCCAAACAACGTGACAAACCCCACCAGCGTGCCCATGGACATTACCCCGCCGGTGGCAAAGACCGCTAGCACACCGCCCACTAAGGCAAACGGCACGTTGGCCAACACCAGCCACACCGCCCGGCCACTGCCCAACACTAAAGCCAACAACACCACAATACCTGCTCCAGCCAACAGCCCCTGCACCAGTAACTGGCGTCGGGCTTGCGCCTGCGCCTCGGCTGAGCCGCCAAAAGCCAGATACACCCCAGCGGGCAACTGCACTTGTTTGGCCAGCGTGGCTTTCAGTTCGGCCATGAACGAGGCCACGTCGCGGCCTTCCACATTGCAGGTAACCTGGGCGCGGCGTTGGGCGGCCTCGTGCACAATCTGGTAACGGCCGGAGGATAGATACAGTTCGGCCAGCTCCCGCAACGGCAAGCACAGACCCTGGCCATTTTGCAGGCGCAGTTCCCCGACCGTCTCCAGGTTTTGTCGGTGCTCCGGCGCCAACACAACCACCACATCAAATACGCGGTTGTCCTCATACACCTCGGCCACCCGCGTGCCTTGAAAAGCCGTTTGCATGGCCTCCAGCACCTCGTCCGGCCGGAATCCAAACTGAGTCAGCCGATCTGACCGCAGCCGGAACATCAGCTCCGGCATGCCTGGTTGCGATTCGGTGCGCACATCTACCGCCCCGCGTAGGCTGGCCACTACCGCTTGCACCCGGCTGGCCATCTCATCCAGCAAGTCAAGATCATGCCCAAACAGGTTGATCGCCACCTCAGACAGTGCTCCCGAGATGGTCTCCTCCATCCGTTCGGCCAAGAACGAGTGCACGGCGAAAACCAAGCCGGGAAACTGCTTGAGCGTATGGCGAATCTCCTGTTCGACCTCCTCTGCGGCCTCGCCCCGCACTGGGTGCAAGTCCACGTGTAACTCGGCCATGTGCGGGCCCCACGGGTCCTCCCCATTCTCAGCCCGGCCCGCTTGCAGCTCGACGGAGCGGACTTGGGGAATCTGCAGGAGCGCCCGGGTGACCAGCCGGCCCATCCGCACCAGCTCCGGCAGCGAAGTGCCAGGCACTGCCACCATGTGAATGACATAGTGGCCTTCGCGGAATTCGGGCAAGAACTCGCCCCCGAAGTAGCGCGTGGTGACCGCCGCACCCAAGCAAGCGGCCAAAGCCATGCCCACCAACGTGCGCGGATAACGGCTCAAGCGCTCCAGCCCACGGCGATGCCACTTCTTGAGCCAGGTCACATACCGCGGTTCAGGCCGCGGGTTGACGCGCGATAACAGCAGGTAGCACAACGCTGGCGTCAGCGTCAGTGCCACCAGCAACGACGCCAGCGTCGCCAAAATGAAGGCTGTGGCCAGCGGCGCAAACACTCGGCCCGCTACACCGCCCATGGTCAGGACCGGCAAGAACACCAACGCCACGATGAACGTGGCATACACCACTGCGCCGCGCACCTCCAACGACGCCCTCAACACCACGTCGAAAACCGACGACGCGCCTGAGGCGGATCCGGGCGCGCCTGCGGCAGGCGCAGAGCTGGCCTGTAGCCCAGCCGCCCGGCTTTGCCTGAGCCGGCGCAGGATGTTCTCCACGTCGATGATGGCGTCGTCCACCACCACCCCGATCGCAATGGCAAACCCGCCCAAGGTAATGGTGTTGATCGAGGCGCCGCACCAATGCAGCACGATCACCGCCGCCAACAGCGACAGCGGGATGGACAAAAACGAGATCAGCGCCGTGCGCCCATCCAACAAGAACGCAAACAGCACCGCTGCCACCAGCACACCCCCTACCCACAACGAGCCCCGAATGTTGGCCAAGGACTGCTGAATGAACCGAGCCGGACGAAATATCTCTCGGTCCAGGTGGATGCCTTCGGCCGCCAAAGCCGGGCCTAACTCGTCCAGCGCACGGTCCAAGGCCTCGGTCACCTGCATCGTGTTGGCGCCGTATTGGGCATAGACCAAAACCGCCACCCCAGGCTGCCCTTGGATCAGTGCGTCGCCAATCTTCGGCTCGGGTCCCTCGACCACGCGGGCCACGTCGCCCAACCGCACCGGCCCGCCCGGTGGCCTGGCCACCACCACTTCGGCCACTTGTTGGGGTGTAACCGGTTGGCCGGCGGGCCGGATGAGGATCCGTTGGTTAGCGGTTTCCACAAACCCAGCCCCGTGCAACGCCGTCACATGTCGCGCCGCAGCCAATACCTCGTTAAGCGACAGGCCAAAGGCAGCCAGTCGATCAGGCTCAACTTGGATTTGGATTTGGCGGACTTCGCCACCGAACACGTCCACTTTGGCCACCCCCGGCACGCCCAGCAACCGCGGGCGCAAGGTCCAGTCCACCCATGTCCGCAACCGCATCGGCGATTGGTTCGTCGAGGTTAGCCCCAGCACCAACGTTAACGCAGTCGAAGAGGTCAACGGCCCCATGCGCGGCGGCTCCACCTCAGCCGGCAGTTGGGCGGCCACCTCGCGGAGCCGTTCGCTGACCATCTGCCGGGTTCGGTAAATGTCCGCCCGATCATCGAAGGTGACGGTGACGATCGACAGGCCGTGGATGGATTGGGACCGGATGCTCACCAGCCGCGGTGCGCCGTTGAGGGCATTCTCGATGGGCCGGGTGACCAGCACCTCGACCTGCTCGGGCGACAACCCGGGGGCCTCGGTCTGGATCACCACCATCGGCGGCGCAAATTCGGGAAACACATCCAGCGGCGTCTGCACCGCCACATACAGGCCGTAGCCCAGCACCACCGCGCTGAGCGTCACCACCACCGCGGGGAACCGGAGCGAAAACTGGACAATCCGATTCAGCACACCCTTCAGTCGCCCACCCGAATTCCGCCCTTGAACTCCTCAGACAACAGCATTTGTGCCCCGGTGACCACCAGCCGGTCTTGAGCTGTAAGGCCGTCTGAAACCAACCACCCGTCGCCACTGGGCTGGTCCAAGCTAACCAAGCGACGGACAAAATTGGTCGAGTCGGTTTGCACATACACCCAAGCCTGACCTGCGGCGCGGACTACTGCACTGGCCGGCAGCAAAACGCCGGTGCGGGCCGGGCCGGGTTGCTCCAACCAACCCCACACCGCTTGCCCGGGCGCCAGCCGCCCGGCGCTGGGATTGTCTTGCACCAGAACCAGGTAACCCGAGCTCTGGGCCTGCGGGTCCACCTCGGGCGCTGGCCCCAAGCAACTGGCGGTGATGGGCTGCTGGGGCCTGTCCAGCGTAAAGACTTGGACTGCCTGGGGCGGTTCGGCGCGCGTGCCGGGCGGCACATCCAGTCGGATCAAAGCCCCCTCCCGCATCACCAGCGCGCGGATCAAATTGCTCAGGTCCGGCCTGGTGGCCAGGGCTTTGCCCCAACCGTTGATCAGCTTGGTTTGAAGCGCTTCACGTGCGATTTGGTCACGGCGCAGTGTAGCCTCAGCGGTTTCCACAGCGCGTAAGGCAACGTTTTGGCCCTGAGCATGGAGTTGTTTGAGCCGTTGGAACTCGCGGCTGGAAGCTTCCAGCGTAGCCTCGGCTGAGGCCAAATCGGCCCACAGCGCGGCCAGGGGCGCAGGGTCCAACACCCGTCCGTAAGCTTTGATCCGACGGGGCACGCTGGCCGCAACCGGGTGGCCGATGACCAGACCCAGTCGCTGTTGGGCTCCTGCATCCAGGGTTAACACCAGCGCACCTTCGGCGTTGCGATGTAACAGCGCTTGCGCAGCAACTGGTTGCTCGGCCTGCGCCTCAGCCTGGCGTTCCTGGCTGCTTTGCCGGTAAACCACGATTAACCCGGCCACCCCAGCCACTGCCACTAGAATCCAAACCAGCTTCTTCATGGGGACTCTTCACACACGCTCAGGCGCGGGTTGCGCTCCAAAACCTCAGGCGGTGCAAAGGGCACCTGCACGGCTTGTTCCAACTGCCCCAACACCTGCTGCGCCTGCACCAGGGCATCGAGCCGAGCCAGCTCGATCTGCGCCGCTTCAACCTGGGCCACGTGCAGCTCGTATTGATCCGCCGCGCCGACGCCCAGACGGGCTTGGACCGATTCGATGAGCTGGCGTTGGGCTGCTCGCAGGGCGTCCAGTCGCCGCAATTGATCCTGCACTGCTGCCCAGCCGGCTAACGCTTGGTCCAGTTCGGCCAAAATGCTCGCTTGCAAGGCCAGCAACCGCGTAGCTGCCTCGGCCCGGCGCGCTTGGGCTTCAGCAATCGGGCCGCGATTCCGACTCAACACCGGCAACTCCAAGGCCACCCCCACCACGCTCCATTTGTTTTCGCCCTGATCATATTCGTAGCCTGGGCCCAAGCGCACGTCCGGATACTGCCGCGCGATCTCAAGTTGCAGGGCTGTCTGACTGGCCGCGTACTCCGCCAGGCCAGCCAGCAAATCGGCTCGGCGGTGCAACGCCAGCCGACGCATTTGTTCTGACCCGAGGCGATCCACCAGCTCCGGGGCCAGCGGAAACTCACCGCTCAGTTCCACGCTGTCCAAGGCATGTGCCGGTAAGCCCAGTGCACCCGCCAGCCGGGCCCGCGCTTCAGCCGCTTGGCGCTGGGCCTGAGCCAACTCCGCTTCGGTCCTCAGCAGCGCCATCCGCGCGGGGGCAACCTCCAGGCTGGAGACCGCGCCGCCGGCCAACCGTTGTTCCAACAGCCGCACCAGTTCGCGCTGCACTCGGGCCGACTCGGTGAGCAAGGTCGCGCGGCGTTGGGCAGCCACATGATCCAACAAAGCGGCTCGAACCTGCTGGCGCACTTGCCAAGCCTGCGCCCTCAACCGCAGCCGCGCGGCTTCTGCCAGATACCGCGCCTGAGCGATCCGATAAGCCCGTTTGCCGGCGGTCTCGATGGGCACCTCGAACTCCACCGCTGCCACCCAAGGCGATAGGCCTCGCTCCGGATTGATGGTGTATTGAGGCGCCAGCCGCAGCGTCGGATTCGGTCGAGCCCCGGCGGTTTGAATGGCGGCTTGGGCGGTTTGCCACTGCGCCCGAGCCACGTCCAAGCTGGGGTGAAAATACAGCGCCGCTAAGCTTAATCTCTCCAAGTCCCACACCGGCAGCGGCCAGGCCGGCAGCGGCCCGCCCCCATGCGCTTCCAAGAACCGTTTCAAGCCCGGATCGGTCAGCCTGCGCGCTTCCAGCTCGGCCACCGTCTGCGCCGGGTCCAGCGGTCGAGGTTCGAATCGGACGCACCCTGCTGTAACCGCGAGCACCAGCCAACTCAATACAACTGGCCCGAACCTTGCAGCCACCCGAGCACCACGCACGGTTAGCTTCAGGTAGCCAAACACGACCTGCCCCTGCCACCTACACCGCCAACCCAAGCGCTTGCACACGGCTCTGGTTCGGTCGTTCGACATTAGCTTCGAGGGCCCAAAACGGCGTGATACCTGCACAAGATAGCCTGCCATCAAGCCGGCGATCCCACGCCCATACAAGTGCAAGCCCGCACACAAATTTGCAGGCTGCCTAGACGCCAGCGCCGGTCAGCCTTGGCCGATGCGAGCAGTTTGGTCAAGGCTGTTCGGCCTGCAGGCCAAGCCGAAGCCCGGGTGGATGCATCCGCCGTGGTAGCCGCCGCCGTGGTAGCCGCCGCCGTAAGGCGGCGGACTCGGCTACTCGACGGATCACTCCGCCGGCTCACGCCGGCGGCTACCAATTGGGGTTGAACCGTAGCCGCCGCCCTCGTAGCCGCCGCCGTAAGGCGGCGGACTCGGCTACTCGACGGATCAATCCGCCGGCTCACGCCGGCGGCTACCAATTGGGGTTGAACCGTAGCCGCCGCCCTCGTAGCCGCCGCCGTAAGGCGGCGGACCTGGCCACCCGGCAGATCAATCCGCCGGCTCACGCCGGCGGCTACCAATTGGGGTTGAACCGTAGCCGCCGCCGTCGTAGCCGCCGCCGTAAGGCGGTGGACCTGGCCACCCGGCAGATCAATCCGCCGGCTCACGCCGGCGGCTACCAATTGGGGTTGAACCGTAGCCGCCGCCGTCGTAGCCGCCGCCGTAAGGCGGCGGACTCGGCTACTCGACGGATCACTCCGCCGGCTCACGCCGGCGGCTACCAATTGGGGTTGAACTGTAGCCGCCGCCGTCGTAGCCGCCGCCGTCGTAGCCGCCGCCGTAAGGCGGCGGACCTGGGGATCTGGGAGATCAATCCGCCGGCTCACGCCGGCGGCTACCAATTTTCCGCCGGCTCACGCCGGCGGCTACTTTTCGGTCTTCTGCCCTCGGTCCTCTGTCCTCTGACGCCATGCCCCATGTTCCATGCTCCACGCTCGACACCCGACGCTCGACCCTCGAATTGCCGACGCGGGTGGTGGGTCCCAGGGCCCTGGAGTTTGGGACTGTTGCAAGCCGGGAATTCATTCCGTGCGCAGCCCGGCCCTTCCTTGCGGTTCCAGAGTGCAACTCCCGAAATGCAGGGATGCCAAACCCACTGTGCTGCCCAGCCCGCTGTGCGCGCAGGCAGGCCGAGCCATGGTGCCAGCGCCTGGCTGGTCACTACGCAACGGTCGAGCGCACAGTTCAAACCGCTGGTGTAGTGATCGTAGTGGCCCAGCAGCAGCGCGCGCCGCCACGGCGGCTCATTGAGGCGCGCCTTTGGCGCCAGCTTTGACAATGGCCGCCACCCAGTGGCCTTTGGCCGGGGCGGTCACCGGCACCACCGCACCGCCGCTGATGGTCTGGCGTTTGCCCCAGTCGCCTGTGCTGATGTCAATCCACCGCACCTCGAACTGTCCGGGCGCGTCTCTCAGGTCCAAGCCCACCGCGCCGCCATCGGTGAAGTAAAGCGCGTAACCGCGACCCGGCCGGGCGGCCAGGTAAGCCTCGTTGTCGGCGCGGTCGGACAGCAACCGGTTGGCCGGCTCGAGTTCCCAAAGCTTGATGAGCGATTCCAGTTTGCGCGCGGCCTTGATGGCCGCCATTGCCGGTTGCGAAAGGCCCAGGCCTGAGTCAGGCCGATGGAACCGAGCTGCGGCGACTCCGCCAATGACATGGCGCCAAAACCGTTCCAAGCCGTCCCGGGTATTGCCGTATCGACCGCCGTCGGCGCCGTAAGTTTTGACGGTGTTGAGCGGGCGCGGGTGCGCCGCGATGTGCTGGCGTGCCCATTGAAAATTGTCCCAGTGCTGCTGGCCTTTCTGGTGGTTGTTCTGCGACACGTCGCAGAAGTCGTAACGTTCGGGATGGTCCAGCGTGCGTTTGTGTTCGTCGGCTTTGAGGTCCCAGGCATCCCACATCTCCGTCACGCACACCGTCTTGCCCGCCTGCCGGGCCCGGTCCTTGATAAACTCCGCCCAGTAAGCGCCCCAGGCTTCTTCGGCCGATGTCTCGTTGTCCATGCAGTAGAGCACGTGGTCGTGGCGCAGCGTGTAGGAGAGCATCTTCTCGACAAACCGTTGCTGGTATTTGAGCACCACCGTGTTGTTCCGCTGCTTGGGCGTGGTGAAGAAGAACGGTTGCCGATTCCGGCCCGGATGATCCGGATACTGCTCGGCAAAGCCGGACTGGGCGTAGGTGTAGTTGACGTTGTTCTTGGGATTGTAGGGATGCGGGTCCCAATTCTTCTGCGAGTAGTCGAACCGGTCCCAGACCTCGATTTGCACGATGATGTCGCGCTCGGCTGTCCAGCGCAGCAGGTTCTCGAATCGCCGCCAATACTCGTCGTTCCACTGTTCCAGGTCGTATTTGCCGTCGGGCAGTTGCTTGAACGGATACACCTCGAACCCCTTGTCTTTGCGGTCGCTCATGGTGTTGCGGATGTAGTTGCCGCCCGCAGCCCGGATTTCGTCCAAGTGCTCCCGCAGATCGGGAATCTGGAACAGGTTGTCGTCTTTGCTGCCGCCCAGCAGCAACACCGGCTGCCCCTTGAACTGCCAGTAGCGCGGATTGGCCGGCCAGGGTTTGATGCGGTTGGGGTTGTCGGCTGCCAACAAGCTGGCCGCAAGGCCCAGTGCGCCGGCCAATACCGACACGCGGGCCGGCAGCACAAGCCGGAACCGCCACAGCCAACGCGTTGGCCGACCGGAACCAAGCTGAGCTGCGGCCGACGAACTTGCAGGGGAAATACGAGGCATCTGGTTTGCCTGCCGGATGACAAGGAGCGCGCACGTATCCATAATTCAGAACCTTGGACGCAAACAACAGCCGCCCCTTCAATGGCTTGGAGACCGCTGGCCCCGAAGCCGGTCCACCAACGCCGCCCAGCTTGTTTGCGCCGTGCCGTCCAGGTGCCAAGTCTGCCAACCAGCGGCGCGGGCCGGTTCGATGTCGGTCTCCAGCCGGTCGCCGACCATCAGGACCTCCTCAGCCCCGATGCCGCGCGCAGCCAGACGAGTGGTGAGGATTTGAAAGACGTGCGGGTCGGGCTTGCTGAAGCCGTGCTCGAACGACCAGAAACAAAGCTCGGACTCGAACAGGTCCAGCCCCAGCCCGTGAGTGGCCAGCGCCTCGGCCAACTCGCGCACGGTGTAGGCTTGGGCATTCGAGGCAAGCCCCAGCAGGCAGCCACGATCACGCAGAGCCTGAAGCGCCTCGGCTACCGCCGCCGACATTCGCACCGTGTGCCACAGGCAAGCTTGCTGGAACACGAACTCCTCGCGCGCCTCACGCTCCAGCTTGGCCAGCTCCGGCAACACCTCCAGCACCACAGCCGGCCAGCACACCTCCGGCCACGCGATGCCCCGCGCACGCGCAGCGGCGTGTTCACGGCCAATCACCGCGTCGCACGCAGCGCCGAACTGGTGCAGGCTGAGCCGGGGCGACACACCCCAGTGCTCGTGCCACAGCCGTTCCCAGCGCGCCGCCGCATCGGCTGGCGCCGGGCTGACCTCCAGCAGCGTGCCATACACGTCAAAGATGACGGCACGGATGTGCACAGGCCCACAGTCCATCACGGGCAACAATAGCGCTCAGCCAACCTGCCGCGAACCAAATCCATCAACAGCGCATGAATGATGGCAGCAGAAGCCGCCGCCTGCTCACCCGCGGGTTGGCTGGGCCGACGCACAACCCCGGGCGGCACTGCATGCCCGGCCCGATGCCCGTGGCTCAGGGGAACGCAGGCCGCTGGCCTGCCGTGTCCGGCGGCCCGCCCAACACATGGTCTGCCGGCAGGCGAATGCACGCGCCGCTCCGTTAAAGACCGACCACCCGGAGTCTTCGCCAAGCCGGCGAAAACGACGCTCCAGCCGCGGGCGCTCCCTGCCCGATTACATCGGTTCGGCTCAGAGGTTTGAGTCCGATGCTAGAGGGCAAGTTCTCCGACGCGCTCCGGCTTGGCGTTCCGCCTCCTAAGCCGGGTCGCCTTGGGCTCTCGGTCGCAGGTCACCGACAGGCTTGTTTTCGGAACTTTTCTGTCCTCATTCCTCTGTCCGCCTTCTTGGAACAGGACAGCGGAATGGCGAGGGCCGGCCCGCTGCCGGCACCCCGCACTCACCCCTTGCGTGCCTTTGCGCTTACCCGATTGGGCGTGGTGGCGTTGAATCCGGTCCTCCAGCAACGCAAAGGCGCCAAGCCGCAAAGAGCGCAGCCAAGACTCACCCCGAACCACCCAAGCTCAGCAGCGGCGGGGCACGCTCAGCTATGAAGTCCCAGAAACCTATCGTGCCCCGCCGTCTGCTACAGCGGCTGGTTAGGCTGCCGCTTCATGGCCCAACAATCTTTCTATCGCCGGGGGAACATCCTCCGCCCCGAGTGCGTGCTCATCGGATCGAGCCCACTCCAGCAAGTATTCTGCTATCGCAGCACGTTGCTGACGCGTGAATATCGCAAATTGCTCCTCGCGAAGGCGGCGCAACCTGGCATCCTCGTCCGGCGGCGAAGGCAGGCACATCTGCAAGATGAAAAATGGAATCAGATCTGCCTCCGCCCACGCACCCAAGCTGACGAGCATGTATGCCGGCAGAAAATACTGAAGGGCTGCTGGCGTCAACAATGGAAGGTCTGACTGATACTGCCGAAGATCGGCAAGCGTGTGCCCGTGCCATGTCCTCCCACGAAAGTAGTTGGCGACATCAGCGCACTCTAAGCAGTCTGGACGAGAACAGCGCGTGATGTTGTCGTCGCCAGGATATGGAACATCGGCGAAAGCTGACTCTATGGACTCTCGAATCGCCATGACGCGCGCAGCGGCCTCACCGTTCATTTTCATGTCATTTTGGCGTCATAACATGTGATATGGGCCGAGTCTTCGGATGGTCCCGACCGTAGCCGATATCACGCCCATGCTCGGGAGCAATGTCGCCGAGACGCGGCGCCCAATCAAGAAAAGAAGGCAGAAAAGAACACAGCGCGGAGCCGCCCCGCCCGGCTGCCGGAGCCCCGCAGGTGCGAGGCGGCCGGGGAGGCGTCGGCGGCAGGATTCGCCGCACCCCGAGGGGGTTGTGGGGCGTTTCGACCTCCAAGACGCCACACGCCTCGGGGCCATGAACCGGAAGTGCGGGCTGGCCCTCTGCCGCCTGGTTGCCGCGCTCGGCTGAGCGCAGCCGGGTATCGCACAGTGCCCATCCGCGGCCGCGCGGCGGTGTCAGGCACACGCCGACTGCCAGTCTGCGGGACAGCAAGGGTTTGCAACCTGGGCTATCCACGGCGGCTGAGCGAAAGGCTGGGCGCATGTGGCATCGCGTCGCCAGGGTGACCGACCTTGCGGCAACACCATCATCCGCCGCTCCGGCCTGCTCTGCTCGAAATTGGGTAGCTGAAAATGGACGCGCGCAGACTGCTGTTGGAAAGTGGATTCAGCGCTGCGAGCGGTTCCAGCCGATCCCACAACAGGAACCCATCCCGAGGCCGGGGCTCGATCCAGCCGACGTCACCGGTCCATTGATATGCGGGTCGGCTAGTGCCGGCAGCCTCGATTGCGGCGCCGGCGCAGGCTTCAGACGGCGTCCAGTTCCGTCGGACCGGACGGGCTACCCGGCTGCCATTCTGGGCGATACCCAAACATCGTCGCTGCCCGGGGGACGAATCCGCTTTTCAAGTCGCTCATGCCGAAGAAGCAAGGGTTTTGGCTGGACTGGCTAAACTGGCCTGTGCCACGTGGGCGTCGCTGCCGCGTTGGAATCGGTCAGGGCTTTGAAGCTGATGCCAGACTGCCCGTTATCCGGCGTGCTCCAGCTTCGTGTTCCACCTCCACAACTCAGCCCTCTGGGAATCCCCGTCAAACGCCATCCACAGGGCTACACTCCCAACTCCTCTGTCCCAATTCCTTTGTCTGCGCTTTGCCAGGCAAGCAGCCGAGTCCGGACACGAAACCAGCCTAGGCAACAGGGGCCTGAGTTGCAGAGATACGCCTCAGCCGGGCCGCGCACGTGACCTCGTGCTTTGTCTGTAGCGGCGTTGTCATTTGACCAGAGCAAAAAAACTCGACCGGGCGTGCGGCCCGGCCGAGCTGTTTGATCCCTCTGACTACTGCGCAAGAGCCAGTCTGACTCTTGCGACGGCGCAATCCAACATCTCTGCTCGCTCTGAGTCCGCCTCCAATGGGAAGCTAAGCGCGGCCTTTGCGGCCTTTCTTACCGCCAGGTTGCGGCTGCTGCGCAGCAGGCTTCTGAGGCGAGGGCGCTGAGCTGCCCGGGCACGGGGACGCTGCCGGCTTTGAGCCGGTCGAGCCCGGGGCACTTTCGGGCTGCGGCGCCGAAGGACTCGGAGCAGGAGTCGGTTGCGTCGATCCGACTGGAGTGGACGGTGATGTTTCGATGCACATAGGTTGTTCGGTTACTGTGACGTTTAATGTTTCCGGTGCGGCCGGTTCATTTGAGGGCCGCACTTCGGACCCTTAGGCAAGGGCTGTGCCACCACGATCCGAATCGACGCAAGGTTCTGCGGTGCGGCCTGTTAGCATCGAATCCGGCAGGTTTATCTTGGGCCTTGGACCGAACGGATCCGCAATTTTGGGCAATTTGTGCACGCGTCGGGCTGGCGGGTGTGCACGGTTGGTTGCAGCAACCTGGGCCGTCCGAACCGCTGAGCCACCGGCTACCCAGCTTCAATGCCACCTGCACAAGCTGGCTCGATTTGAATGCAAGATTTGCACGGAACCTTGGGGCTCTGGTTGGGACGGAGCTGGCGGTTTGCCGGTGGACCGAGCCCAAGTCGATACCGGCCAAGCTGTTGTGCAACGGCGCGCCAACGCTGGCATCTAAACTGCCTCTACCAGCCAGCATGAAAAGCCACATTCACGAGGTTGTCCGCCGCCTGCTTGAACTGCACACGCTAGAGGAGCGCCTGGCTGTGCTCCGCCACGATCCTGCCGAGGCGGCCAAAACCCAAGCCCAAATCGAGTCGGTGCGAGCTGACCTGCCGATGAACGTGCTGATGGTCCACGACCAGATGCGCGCCCGGGGCAGACGCAGCGTGTCGGAGATCCGCCGCGGTGTTTGTTCCGGTTGTCACTTGGCTTTGGGGATCGGGAACGTGGCTGCGGTGCGGGCTGGCGAACTGCGCCAGTGCGGCCACTGCGCCCGCTACGTCTATGTGGTCGAGGAGGAACAGACCGCTACCCAATCGACAGTCCCAGCTTGCACTAAGGCGCAGAGCCGCGCACGATCCGTTGCCAAGGCCCGTCAAACCGATGGTTCCTGCAAGTGATCGTTCGCCGGTGCTGGGGGATTACACCGCTCCCGGCCTGATGATTCCGCGGCTGCAGGGTTTGACCCCGCCGACGGTGATGGACGAATTGTGCCAGGCTCTGCACCAAGTGGAGGCTTCCTTGCCCGATCTGCGGTGGACCAGCCGCGCCGCACTGAATCGGGAGTTGCTGACGGCTTTGACGTTGGACCACGGCGCGGTCTTTCCTCAAGTGCAGGTTCCGGGCCTTGCGCGGCCCCTATTTGCCCTGGGCCGGTCCGGCCAACCGCTGCAGTGGCTGGTGAAATTCTATCCGCCCATCGAGCTGGTCTTTCTGGTGCTCCTGCCCAAACCCGCCACAGCCGAAGCCGAGCGAGTCGTCGAGACCCTCAACCGTTTGGGGCGAGACCCGGAGCAGTTGAACCTGCTGCGGCAGGCGCCCACCGCCGAGCAAATGTGGCAGCACCTGTGCCAGGTGCCGGTGGTAGGACCGCCAAGGGCTCCTAAGACGCGGGTAGGACGCCCCCAGGCCTGAACGCGTCGGGTTCCGAGCCTAAAGACCGGGTATAACCGGATTCAGCAACTCACCTGGCTTAGGGCGCCGGCGGCCCTGCCTGCGTTCCGTGTCACGGCGCTTGATGGTCTGCGGCCACGACAAAGGCAATCCCGCTTGCAGCCACCACTGAGAGAAGGCGGCATAGTTTCAGTCGCCGGACACTCCGCTCCCGTCATCCCGGCGGCGGTAGGCGGGCGGGCCATTTGGGCAGAAGGGATTGCCTCAGACCACTTGGCCGGCCGGTTGGGGCTGAAGCGCGCTGAATTTTTTCAACGCGGTTTTTTGGGGTCTGCAGCGCCGCAGGCGTTGGGCGCCGGTTCAGGCGCCGGGGCTGAGGCCGGGGCAGTGCGTTCTTCCAACAGGCCGTATCGCTTAAGCTTGTATTGGAGGGCACGGCGGCTGATGCCCAGCAGGCGAGCGGCTTCCTCGCGGTTGCGGGTGATATGGGTAAGGGTCTGGCGGATGAGCAGCTTTTCGGCTTCGGCCAGCGACATGCCGGCCCGGATCACAAAGCTGGTAGCGTTTTGGTCATGTGCCCGGATCTCGTCGGGGAGGTCTTCGACGTCGATGATTGTCTTGTGGCAAGTGATGACCAGCCGCTCGACCATGTTGCGCAACTGGCGCACGTTGCCGGGCCAAGGATACCGCTGACACAACCGCATCGCTTCGGCCGACAAGCTCTTGCGCCGCCGTTTGTGTTTAGCGGTGAAATGCTCCAGAAAAGTCTCGATGAGCAACGGAATATCCTCGGCCCGCTCTCGCAGCGGCGGCAACCGGATCGGCACGATCTGCAGCCGGTAAAACAGGTCCTCGCGGAACTTGCCGGCTTGAACGGCCGCTTCCAGGTCTTGATTGGTGGCGGCGATGACCCGCACGTTGACCTGCACCAGCTCCGTGCCGCCTACCATCCGAAAGGTGCCGTCCTCCAACACGCGCAACAAATCGCCCTGGCCCTTGGGCGACAGGTCGCCCACCTCGTCCAGAAAGAGCGTGCCCCCGTCGGCCTGTTGGAACCGGCCCGGCCGGCTGGCAATCGCGCCGGTAAAGGCGCCCTTGACATGGCCGAACAGCTCCGCTTCCAACAACTGCTCGGGCAGGGCCGCGCAATTGACCGTGACGAACGGCCGGTCGGCGCGCGGGCTGTGGTGATGAATGGCGCGGGCCACGATCTCCTTGCCCGTGCCACTTTCGCCCTGCAGCAACACGGTCACGTCGCTGTGGGCCACTTCTTCAATCAGCCGGGTCACGGCCCGCATCGCGTCGCTGTTGCCCACCAGCAGGCTCGGCTCGGACCGTTTCTGCAAGCGCAGCCGCAGCTCGTGGTTTTCCGCCACCACCGCCTGGAACTCCAGGGCCTTGCGCACCAGCAACCGCAGCCGCTGCAGGTCCAGCGGCTTGGTGAGGTAATCGTAGGCCCCTTCCTTCATGGCCTGGACGGCGTTCTCCACCGTGCCGTAGGCGGTCATGAGGATGAACATGGTGTCGGGGCTGCGGGTCCTGACCTGCTGCATCAGCTCCAAGCCGCTCAGGCCGGGCATCTTCACGTCGGTCAGCACCAGGTTGTAGAGCCGTTGGTCAATCAACGCCAAGGCCGCCTGCGCATCCTGGGCGGTGTCCACCTGGTAGCCT
>Ga0078972_1002710_pt1 | contig 57082 bp, 66 predicted proteins | sample YelNatPaOPGAMG01_FD_67568 | JGI IMG/M metagenome (GOLD analysis project Ga0078972, IMG submission 67568) | Hot spring thermophilic microbial communities from Obsidian Pool, Yellowstone National Park, USA - OP-RAMG-01 (SPADES assembly) (version 2) | ecosystem: Environmental > Aquatic > Thermal...
TTTGTTGTTTCTTTCATAATAATTTCCTCCTCTCTATTGTGGTAGTAGTCAAGTGTCGAGTGCCCCTAAAAATTTTCTTTCCATTAATTCAGAATTGAAAGTGGCAATTTGAAGCAAAAATTCCCTACAATTTGGTCGCCGAGCCCGCCGTAGCAGGCGAGGCGAACCTGACAATTCCTCGCGGTGGTGCCGGGGGCGGGACTCGAACCCGCACGAGCTTATTGGGCTCACAAGATTTTAAGTCTTGCGTGGCTACCAATTACACCACCCCGGCTAAACAACAAAAACATTGCCTTTTTCACTTTTCAGCTGACCTTCTACTTCAAACCCTGCTGCTTTTTTGTGTCCGCCACCACCGAGAATCTGAGCTAATTGAGAAAGGTCAAGATTTTCTTTTTGGGTTCTTAAACTACCTTTGATTTTACCAGTCCTTTCGACCAAAAGCAAGACCAAAGAAGGACCGAAAAGGTTAAGGTTTAAAAAATTGACAATTCCACTCGCCGCTTCCTCCGGCACACCGCACTCCAAAAAATCTTCGCTTTTTAAAAAGGTCACCAGCAAGGAATATTTTTTGTTATAGCGGAGACGACTTAACGCCCGACCCCACAATCTTAAAACATCTGAATTTTTACCTCCAAAAACATGGCGAATAATCTCCCCTCTTTTGGCGCCCAAACTGACTAAATGAGCGGCGATGCGAAGAGAAAGAGCCGTCGTATTGGAGTTACAAAAAATATTGGTATCAGTTAAAAGCCCGGTCAGCAAGGCCGTTGCCACATGATGGTTGATGGGTATTTCCAGGGACTGAAAAAGAAAATAAAGAATTTCAGTGGTAGAAGCAGCCAGCGGATTAGCAAAGTTTAAATGGGCGATGTCCCAGAGATCTCCCTTAGGGTGGTGATCAATCAAAACAGAACACCTTTGACTCATCAGTTCTAAAATCTCTAAACCCATCTCGCTCCGTTTCGACTCAGCGTGGTCTAGAACAATTAACAAATCGCTATTTCTTTCTGGTCCTTTTTGCAACAGATTGATTCCTTCCAAGAATAAAAAACAAGAAGGAACCTGAGTTGACAACACAGGATAAACTTCTTTGCCCATCCGAGAAAAAACCAAGGCCAGAGCAACCATACTCCCTAAAGCGTCACCGTCTGGATCTTGGTGGGTGACGAGGAGAATTCTTTTGGATTGAGTAAATAAGTCTTTGAGCCCCTCGAGCATCTTCTTAAGTCTTGGATTCTAAAACAACAAACAATCTTTCTTCTGCCGGTAAATCATTTTTGGTAATCTTTAAAACCTCTTGGGGGTGTGGTTGCGCTCCCGCCTCTTTCAAAAAATGCTCTACTGAATCCAACCCCAACCCAGCAGTTTCTTTCAAGGCGTAATGCATGGGAATGACGATTTTGGGGTCAATTTGATTAACCACCTCGGTCGCCTTCTTGGCATCAATGGTGTATTTTCCCCCTACCGGCACAAAAAGAATATCCACCTGTCCCAGTTGCTCCAATTGCTCATCAGAAAGGGAATGTCCCAAATCCCCAAGGTGACAAAGAAACAAATCCTCAAGAGCGTAAAGAAAAATGGTGTTTTTCCCCCTCAAGTTTCCTTTCTGATGATCGTGAAAGCTGGCAATTCCCATGAGACCAACCCCCTCAATTTCATATTCACCGGGTTCGTCTATGACAAAGGGCGCCTCTTCCTTGCTGGAGGAAACCGCTTGAATAAAATTATGATCTGGATGCTGGTGTGAGACTGTCACGATATCTGCCTTAATTTTGGGAAGCCGTAAGCCAATCTCAGGATTGAAGGGATCGGTCAGAATTTTTACCCTTTGAGACCGGATGAAAAAACAAGAATGTCCAAACCAACTAATCTCCATCTGCCTTTTTTGCCCTTTTCTTTGATCTTTTCGGCTCGACCGTCTCCTTAACTCGCTTTAGACTCAATTCTAAACGATGAGCCTCTTGGTCAATCTTAAGAATCTTCATTGAGTATTCCTTCCCCAAGGAGACAGCTTCTTCTGGTTTTTGAATTTTGTCTTGAGACAATTCACTGAGGCGAACCAATCCTACCAATTCGCCGATCTGAACCAGAATACCAAAAGGCATAATTCGAACTACCCTACCCTTGACAATATCTCCCTCTTGATATTTTGCGCTAATCTCCTTAAAGGGATCGGGCAAAAGCCTCTTCATTGAGAGAAAAACCCGACTACCCTCAACACCAATCACCTTCACCTTAACCTTGTCACCAATTTTGACCACCTGGGAGAGATCTTCAATATGCTGCCAAGAAACCTCAGAAACATGAACCAAGCCGTCAAACTCACCCAGATTGACAAAAATTCCAAAATCAGTAATCCCCACCACCCTTCCTTCCAGAATCTCCCCTTCTTTAATCTTGGTCGTAATATTATCCAAAGCCGCTTTTTCAGAAAAGATGGGGGTATTCGTCTTTTTATCAAAACCAATAATCTTCACCCTCAACTCCTGATTGACGAGATTCTTCAGGTGAGCAAGAATTTTTTCTTTATCTCCTGCCACGCGAGGATAATGAGAAGGAGCAAGTTGAGACACGGGCAAAAATCCTCTTATTGGACCGAGGTCGCAAATAAGCCCACCTTTATTGGCTTCACCACAACGGACGGTCACTGTTTCCTTCTCTTTAAATTTTTGAAGGAGGGACTGAGAAGTCCGTTGCGGATCTAACTTTTTCAAAGAAAGCAAGGCATAGCCCTTTTCGTCTTCGAGAAGGAGGATAAAGGCGAGGGTTTTGTCCTTAGGTTTCAACCGCTCCCCCTCCTCGCCCCACTCCTTGGCCGGAATGATACCATACATCAAGCCCATTAAATCGACCAAAATGGCGTTTCTGGTTTTATCAATGACTTCAACTTCAACAACATCCCTTGCTTTGAAGGGAATAGGATTAAAATTGGATTTCATCAGTTGATACATTGCCTTAAAACTCACTTTCTAACCCTTTTCAGATAACGCTGCCTCCGCAGCGTCTCTTGCCAGGCACTTACTTCTTGAGGAAATGACTTCATTAAATAGATAAAAAAGTTAATCAGCCAGGTTAAAAAAGCGCAGATAAGAATCACTAAAAGAATACGTGCTGAAAGATAGGGCAGGCTTTGCCAACGAAAAAAGAGAAGACCCAATCCGATCCAGCCAAAAAGGAAAAGAGGGGAGGATAACCGACTGCTTAATCGTTGATAAGGGACAACCCCCTTAAACCTTCGTCGAAGAATTAAAGGAACAATAATGGCTGTTAATAACATTAGCACAAAAAGGATTAAAAATGGAAGAGCTTCCTGCCAGAAAAAGGCTGGTTGTTTGTCAACAAGATAACCCAAATTAGTAAAAAAGACATTCCGCATTTTTCTCTATTTCATCTACGCCCGGCAGGAGTCGAACCTGCAACCTTGTGGTCCGAAGCCACACGCTCTATCCATTGAGCTACGGGCGCATCCTAATTAAATCAGAAAATTTATTAGATTGATAATATAGCAAAGCAGGCTCAAAAAGTAAAGAACTATTGAATAACCTGACAGATTGTGTTTTGCTGACCAGTTAACTGTTTGGAAAGATCAACAAAAACAAAACCTCTGTTCTGAACAAGAGAATAACCATAATAGCAACGAGGTAAATAGGTTAAATGTCCTTGAAAATAGGTGTTAAAAATCAGCCGAAAAATATTGATTGAATCAGCGGCCGAAACCAGGTCCTCTTTTTTAGCACCCGGCAGATAGTAAGCAGCCAGGATACCGTATTTCATTTTTAATGCCTCTTTGTCCCATTTTCCCATATCGCTATGTTTCTCACCATAGACACCACCCTGAAATCGTGAATCATAATCCCGAGGATAAGGCCCTTCGTCAGCCTGCAGGATAATAATTGCCTTGCCTTGACTTTTCTTTTGAATGGTTAGAACCAGATCTTCAATCTGGGGATTGAGAAACTGAATTTGTTCAAGATAAGTCTCTTTGGACAGTGTTTTGGCTTCCTCTTGGCTTTTGAGCGAACCATCAGGCCAAAAACAGGAGGGAGGGTGAGGAGAAAGAATATGGGCAAAGATAAATCGACCACCCGGCTTTTCTTCGGCTAATCGACGTAACTCCTTTAATTTTTCAAGAGTTGCCTGACATTCACCAACATTCAAATATTCAAAGATGGGATAGCCCTTTACTCTCACTCCTTTTGATAAAAAACGCTCCAAAATAGGTTCCCCGGAAATTAAATCACGGGCGAAACTGTTTAAGATGATGGGATGACCCAATAAAGTAATGACCCCTTCTTTTTGAAAATTGTAATCCGCTAAGGGCGCCTGGTTAGTAGCTTCATACCAAGAACCAAGGTGATAATAAGAATAGTCCAGTTTTTTGAGCACTTTAATCACAGGAGCATATTGAATGGTGCGATCATAAGGGATCGAAGAAGAAGCAGCAAAGTTTTTGACAATTTCAGTATGATAATTTGCGGACAGAGTGGCACTAATCGAAGTGGTGGTGTTTGGGTAGGGAGCATAAGCAGAAGGATTAGCATAAAAACCCCGCGCTCTTAAAAAATCAACCAGGTCATTTTTAAAACCAAACTGGCTTTTTAGAACCTCTTCGCTGGTATAACGGTCAAATACCAAATAATAAATATCGGGCTTTTCTTGAGTCTTAGAAAGGGTGCCGAAAGAATAGTAGCGAGGCTGGTAAAAAAACTGAGGCCACTCTGTCCATATCACTCGGATTACCGGCAACAAACCGGCCAAAAAAGCAACCACCACACTCACTTTAAGCGCCTTGCTCAGACCTTCGATGACCGTTCCCTTTTTAATCCAGCGGCACGAAATCCAACCGATCAAAAACAAAAAAGGTAAAAGTGAAAAGAACAATCGAACCCGAGAGCTAGAAAACCAAGGAATCGGAATCAGCTTGGGGTGTTTAACCAAAGCCAAAGTGATTAAACCGATTAATAATCCCACAAATTGATTCTTTAAAAAAATCGGATAAAAAATACTCGCTGCCAGAATACTTAAAGCAACTCCCAAACACAAAGGGAAAGCCAAATCAACAGGAACAACGCCTTGCTTGTTTTCGACCCAACTTGAAAACACCGGTAAAAAAGAAAACAAAGAGAGATAAAGCACAAACACGCACCAGAGTTTAAACTGCCGAACCACCTTTTCGCTCCATCAGATAAAGCACCCGTTTACTCTCACCAATAGAAACCTTCTCTTTGATTTGAAAATGGACCTTAAAATCTTCCACAAATTGTTTTTCAGTGTAATAAGGAAAGGTATCCTCCCGGTCCCTTAAAAGCCGCTGAGCATTAGAATCCTCTTTAGGAACAAACTCGATGATTAAAAAACGACTTGTTTGAGCAAATAAGGAGGCAAGATAAGAAAAAGGAAGATTGTCCCCGATGACCAAATGATGAATGAGAGCCAAAGCCATGGTCAAATCAAATTGGGCTCGTTCTAAGAAAGAAAGCCTTTCCTTATTCTGCCAGCCAATCGCCGGAGAAGGATTAACCAAATCGACCACCAAAGGCAAGAGAGAAGGTTCTTTTTTGCTTTTGGTTTCCTCGTAGCAATAATCCACTGCCAACGGATCAGAATCAGTCGCGACGATAAGGTCAGAATGCATTAGAGCAACGCGACTAAAATAACCGGTGTTGGCTCCGACATCCCAAACCCTTTTTGGTCGCAATTGAGCCAACCAACGAGCAATAATCTGTTTTTTCTTCTGAAAAGCCCGGGGTGTATAATTGGTTTTTTGATAATAATCAGACCAAATACTCTGCTTACGAGATAATTTTAAACCCAAGATAGTGGAACGCAGGCTATCAACAATCCCCAACAACCCTTTTTGACTGAGTTGATAACTTGTCTTTGTGTTTTCTTTTGACTGCATCTTTTTTTTCTGAACCCAAGCATGAAGATGAAGATGGGTCGCTAATCCTGAAACAAGACGGGTTCGCCAAGGCAGTAAAGAAGTGGCTAAATCCAAAGGAATGCCATCCAAGTAAACCGAAAGGAGTTGCCCCAAACGGAGATCTTGATAGGCCATCAGCGCCAAAGGGGCGAGGAAGTGTTGACAAAACTGACGGTAAGCCACCCAGGGCTGATTCTCCTGGTAGCGTTGGAAGGAAAGAAGGTCAATCAACACGGGTCTGCCGTCCGTAAACTGAATGTTGTACGCGGAAGCGTCTTTCAAAGACATCCCTTTGGAAAGAGCCAATTCCTCAATTTGCAAAGTGAGTAAGGCAGCGTCTTGATATTGATGAAAAGACCATTCATAAGGATAAGAAACAAAAGGAAGCGGTCTTGCCTTAAGAATCTTATAGGCACCCTTCTGAGACTCCTTCACTTCTTCGTGTTCAATCAGGTAACCCTTTTCTAAAAGCAGCCGGAAAAGTCCAGAACGGACGAAATGGTCATATTCTGCTTGATAACAAGGATTAACCTGGCGATAAATCAAACCGTCTTTCTGAAAAACAAACCCACTGGGATCGCGGAAGGAAGAAAAAACAGGACGCGGCTTTGTAGTGCTCATTTTTCCTGCTTGGATTCTCTTTTTTTCGAGTTTCTCTTAAAAAAATGAATGATTCTACCCCAAAAGACCTTTAAAGCATAACCGGCTCCAAAAATCAAACCGATGAGAACTTGCACGAGATAACTACCAGTTCCAGGATCGACATAAGCCCTCGCCCGCTCGACCGGGAAAAGAAGCAAGAAAAACAAAACAAGAACAAACTCTCTTTTCATCTTCATCCTTTCTAAGTTTCTTAAAAACATTCTATTAATAGAATAAACCCTCTTTTAAGCCAAACGCAAGGGTTTAATGAGACACCCACTTGGTTAATCCCATTAGAATGAGGCCAAGGATAAAAAACCCAAAAGCAGACAAAGAGGGCAAAAACCGCTCGTGTTTCCTGATTTCCGGCACAAGGTCAGAGGCTGAAATATAAAGAAAGCCACCGGCCGTAAAGGGCAACAAAACCTTGGTTAAAAGAGTGACTGAATGCAGGAGATAAAAACCGACAATTCCACCAGCCACAGCGGTTAGGGCAACCAAAAGGTTCAACAAAAGAGCCTGCTTTTTAGAAAAACCCGCGTAAATCAAAACGCCAAAATCACTCAGTTCCTGCGGAATTTCATGTAAAGCAATGGCTACTGAGGTAGAAAGACCAAGAGCGGGGCTGTAAATAAAACTGCCTGCAATGATTAAACCATCGATAAAGTTATGAAAGGAGTCACCTACAAGATTAGCCCAACCAAAGGAATGAACTGGACACTTACCCTTGTGACAATGTCGCCAATGAAAAATTTTTTCTAATAAAAAGAAAAAGACAAAGGCAATCAAAACCCAGGCAAAGAGAAAGGAAGAGGAACCAAATTGCTCCACTGCCTCAGGAAGAAGGTGCAAAAAGGCGTTGCCCATCAGCACACCAGCCGCAAGGGCAACCAAAAGGTAGATGATTTTTTCAAAGAGATCTTTTTTCACAATTAATGTAACTACCCCTGCTAAAGAAAAGAGGCTAATCAAAACTGTACTTAAAAGAATATATCCTAAAGTCATCAAAGGAGTGGAGATTTAGATTGATTAACGATTGCTGGGGAGACGTAGGGGATTTGCACCCCTGCTAACAGTGCCACAGACTGTTGTGCTGCTACTACACCAACGTCTCCATGAGGTCTTCTGGCGCCCCGGGTGCGAGTCGAACGCACAACCTCCACCTTAGAAGGGTGTTGCTCTATCCATTGAGCTACCGGGGCTTCTTTAATTTTTGATCTTAATCCTACTGTTTCCCTAGAATCACTTGAATATCATACTTGACCAGATTAGTAGATTGATGAAGAGCGGTATGGCGTCCCGCGTTCTTAAGCACATCGGCCAATGCTTTCGCTGCTTCCTCTTGCTCAAATTTGTAATAGATGAGGGTATTTTGATAATTAAAGGAATTAGCATTACCATAAGCGACTACATTCCAGCCAGCTTGAGTGAGCAAATTTTTTACCCGCGTTGCATCTCCCTTCACCCCATTACCGTTTAACAACTGAATTTTCACTTGGGCTTTTTGAAAAGTCGGGGCAACCTCTTTTTGCTCCGAAGAACTGGTCTCTGTCGGCGATGCAGGAAGGGATCCGGAAGTATTTTCAGAAACATTCTGCTCCTGATTTGGTGTCTGATTCTCTGATGGTTCATTGCTGATTTGGGAGGAGGAAGATTCGGACACCGGTGCACTCTTTTCTTTTCCCCAAAAAAGATACATCGTGCCAAAACTCAAAACCAATCCTAAAACCAAACCAAGAAAATAGGGTAACCATCCCGGACCTTCTTTTGTTTCTACTTTGCCCTCTTCTTTCTCTAAGGGTCTAACGTCAAATTGTTTCATAAGCCAACCTCCTTTACAAAGCGGGTAACGGGAATCGAACCCGTATCTTCAGCTTGGAAAGCTGACGTAATAGCCATTATACGATACCCGCATCGGAGCGGTGGGATTTGAACCCACGACCTCAGCCTCCCAAAGGCTGCGCCCTAAACCACTAGGCCACGCTCCGATTATAACAAAAATTTACCAATTTTACTAATTCTATCATACCCCAAAAATCCTTTTCTACCAATCCCTATCCTGAAGGAGCAACCGCCTTTTTGGTTACGCGAAAACCCAATCTTTGACCAAACATCATTCTTGTCTGAGCGTCGACAGCCGGAATGGAGCCAAAAAAGATTGCCGCAATTGGCGTGAGGGCCCATTGGAAGTATATCCCAACCCTTACCCACCAAGGTAATCCTTTGGGTTTTGGGGGTAATAAACCCAAACTAATATAGGTAGAAATAAGGATGCCAAACCAGGTCAACCACAAAAGGGAAGAGGCGATGCGTGGTAAATTGTAAGCCAAAACGGTCGAACGAAAAGCAGGATTTAAAGCAAAAGGCAACCAACCGCTAAACGCTATTAGCAAAGAAGCGGTTGCCCAAGAGTAATGACCCTCAAATTGCCTCCAAAGAACAAGCAGACGAGACCAAAGAGGAATCTCTTTGTGTTTTGGCAACTCTTCCATCAGATAAGGGAAATGTTCCACCCCCCAGGCCCATCGCCTCTTTTGGAGGTATTGCTCTTTAAGCGTGTCCCAAAAGTTTTCACCCAAGACAGCATCCATATAAACCGGCGTAAACAGCGGAACGACACGGTGATCCCCGTGATAAGTCAAATAGGCTCGGAAAAACTGTCTTGAATCTTCCGAAACAATCGTTTTGTCCCAAAAATTAATCTCCACAAGGGTCTGCATTGACATCGCTTGGGAAGAAAAGTTAATCATCCGATAGGGTCGAGAGGCCTCCACCAATTGCCAAAACGAGGCAGAAAAGGCAATAATCCGACTTAAGGCAGGCACTTGCCAGATGTTATTGGAATAAAAAGGAATGGGTTGATAGGAGCGGTAGGTTCTTTGAGGGGTTTTAAGGTATTTATAAGCAAGACAAGCGAAGTACTGAGGATGGGGCTGGGTATCCGCATCAAATGTCGAAACCAGAACATCAGCATAAGGGATCCCCTTTTGATCCAAAAAGGCTTGCAATTTCTGAGCCGCCCAAGTGGCATTGGCTCCTTTAGCCTTGATTTCACCGGGCAGATTTGCCGGATGAACAGTAACCATAAATTGATAAAAAACCTTGCCGAATTTTCTTTGGAGCGCCTTTGCTCTTTCTCTTGCTGGCTGCCCTTCTCTTTCTTCAATCGCCAAAACAATAATCATTCTCTCTTTGGGCCAAACCGCTCTTTGGCAGGCGGAGATTGAACGATCAAGAATGACCAAATCTTCTTTGTAATTCGGGTAAATCACCACCTGATAGAGTTTTTCCCAGTTTTTTATGCGGGCAGTTTTCTTTAGCCAATCGACCTGGATATCATGCTTAAAACAGCGATAGCCTAAAATTAAATGAATACCCATTAAGACTGCTTTATAAAGCCAGTAAAGATCAAAACAGATGACAAAATAAGCCAAATAAGCGGGGTAAAAGATAGCCACAATAAATGGCGCCAGCAGGGTAACCCAGCAGCAAATCCCAGGAATGGCTTCATAAAGTCTTCTCATAAATCAAAAATAAAATACCAATCAGCAAGGCAACGCCTTGAAAAAAATAGGCCAGGCGTGGGTTATTTTTCTTCCGAAGCATAAAAAAACTACTGTCAACCAATAAAGCAAAAAGGACAAAAAACAAAAAGAGGGAGTCATCCGCTTTTTGACTGAAGTAAAACCAGCTTCCAATAAGAAAAACCAACCAAGGAAGAAAAAGCATCAAAAGGGTCATCAGCAACATTGTAGCATAAGTCTTGAGTGTGACATATAACGATGATATAATAGAGCAAGAAAGGAGACCAATGTTTAAACAGAAATATCCTTTAATCCCACTGCGCGATACCGTTCTGTTTCCTTATCAAGTTGTTTCTCTTAATGTAGGCAGGACCATGTCCTTAAAAGCACTGGAACAGGCCCTCGCCGGAAATCGAAAAGTAGTCTTTGTCGCCCAAAAGAACAAAACCAAAGAAATCCCCAAAACAACCGATCTATATCAAATGGGTTGTCTTGCCGAAATTCAGCAGGTCAACAAACATCCTGATGGAAGTGTTCAGCTTTTGGTTGAGGGATTAAAGCGGGCTCAAATTCTAGAATATCATCGTAAAGAACCCTGGTTTGAGGTTTTTATTGAAGAAATAGAAGAAAAAGTGGTTTCAGATCCTGAAATTGAAGGATTGGCTAAAAATGTGATTGCTCAATTTCGCCAATATCTTGAAACAAACAAGATTACTCTTCCCCTTGAAATTTTAATGAATCTCTTTAATGTTCGGGATCCCAACCGTTTGGCTGACCTTTGCGCTTCTCACCTTGATTTAGATACCAAGGATCGCCAAGAGATACTGGAAGCGGTCGAAACAAAAGAACGACTGATTAAAATCAGCTCTATCTTGACCAGAGAAATTAAAATCTTGCAGCTGGGTAAACGGATCCAAAATCGCGCGGAGCAAGAATTGGGTAAGATGCAAAAAGAAATTATTCTTCGTGAACAGCTCAAGGCGATTCAAAAGGAACTGGGTATCGATGAAGAGGGAGAATACGGGGAAATCTCAAAAAAAATTCAACGAGCAGGTATGCCGCCTGAAATTAAAACAAAAGCCCTGAAAGAATTGGATCGGTTAAAAAAAATGCCTCCCTATTCTCCAGAAATTCCTTATATCAGAACATATTTAGACTGGTTGGTAGAACTACCCTGGTCCGAGAAGTCCAAAAATAATGTTGACCTGAAAGAAGCAGAAAAAGTCCTTGAAAAAGATCACTATGGCCTGAAGAAAGTTAAAGAGAGGATTATTGAGTATTTAGCCGTTAACAAATTGGCTGGTAAAATCAAAGGACCGATTCTCTGTTTCGTCGGTCCTCCTGGCACAGGTAAAACCTCAATTGGAAAATCGATTGCCAAAGCATTGGGTCGGAAATTCATCAGGGTCTCGTTGGGGGGTATCAGGGACGAAGCAGAAATTCGTGGCCATCGTCGCACCTATGTGGGTGCCTTACCCGGAAGAATCATCTTTGGAATCAAATCAGCAGGAACCAAAAACCCTGTCTTTATGTTGGATGAGATTGATAAGATTGGGGTCGACTTTCGTGGCGACCCTTCAGCAGCCCTCCTGGAAGCCCTCGATCCGGAACAGAATCACGCCTTTTCGGATCACTACTTAGAGGTGCCATTTGACCTTTCGGAGGTCCTCTTTATTACTACTGCTAACATCACTGATACCATCCCGCCCGCCTTACTTGACCGAATGGAAATCATCCCCTTCCCCGGCTACACTGAAGAAGAAAAGTTTCAAATTGTAAAAAAATACCTCTTGCCCAAACAGGTTCAAGCTCATGGTCTAACAAAAAGTCACCTTACCATTGAAGACAGTGCTCTGCATGATATTATTCGAGGTTATACCAAAGAAGCAGGTGTTCGTGAACTCGAGAGACAAATTGCCGCCATCTGCCGAAAAATCGCTAAACAAATTGCGGAAGGAAACAAGAAAACATTCCATATTCATTCCAGTGATTTAGCTAAATTTCTCGGCCCTCGTAAATATCAATTAACTATGGCTGAGAAAAAAGATGAAATTGGATTAGCCACTGGTTTAGCGGTAACAGAAGCAGGAGGAGAGGTTCTTTTTATTGAAGCAGCCCTCATGCCAGGTAAAGGGAAAATGATCCTCACCGGCTATCTTGGGGAAGTGATGAAAGAAAGTGCCCAAGCAGCTGTTTCTTATGCTCGATCTATTAGCCAGAATCTTGGAATTAATAATAACTTCTATTACAAACATGACATTCATATCCATGTCCCTGCTGGCGCCATTCCTAAGGACGGTCCTTCCGCTGGTATTGCAATGGCTACAGCAGTGGTTTCAGTAATCACCAAGATTCCGGTCAGAAAAGATGTGGGTATGACAGGCGAGATTACTCTTCGAGGTCGTGTTCTGGAAATTGGCGGCGTGAAGGAAAAAGTCTTGGCTGCCCACCGAGCGGGATTAAAAGAAATCATCTTACCCAAAGAAAACAAAAAAGACTTAGAGGAAATCCCGCTTAATATTACAAAGGAATTAAAGTTTCATTTTGTTGAGCATATGAATGAAGTATTAGGGCTCGCCTTGAAACTGTCTAAAAAAGAAAAAAACCTTTTAAAATAAACCAACCCTTCTTTCTCTAAACCGCTTGTCGCATGAAAAAACCCTTAATTGCCATTGTGGGACCCACTGCCTCAGGAAAAACAGATTTGGCGATTGCGTTGGCACAGTGTTTTCAGGGTGAAGTTATCTCTGCTGACTCTCGAACAATCTATAAAGAGTTCTTAATCGGAACCGCTTCTCCTTGTCTTAATAAGCAAACACAACTAATTGACCCTCAACGGGGTGGGTACTTAATAGAAAAGATTCCTCATTATTGCCTCCATTTTCTTTCCCCTACCCAAATATTTACTGTGGCTCAGTTCCAAAAGATGGCTTTTCAACTTATCCAAGAAATTCAAAAAAGAAAAAAAATTCCTTTCTTAGTCGGTGGAAGTGGACTTTATATCGATGCGGTGACCAAAGGTTTTCTAATCCCTCGCGTTCCCCCAAATTTTCATCTCCGTCGAAAACTCGAAAAAATGTCTAACAAACAACTGACGGACGTATTGGAAAAATTAGACCCGGAAAGCGCTACTCAAATTGACCCTCAAAATAAAAGAAGATTAATCCGAGCGCTTGAGGTTTGTTTAACCAGCGGTACCCCTTTCTCAAAGCTACGTCGTAAAAAAGAACCGCCTTATCAAGTCTTAACCATCGGTCTGAAATTAAAGAAAGTAATTTTAAAACAAAGGATCAATGAACGTGTTGAGATGATGATGAAAATGGGCTTTATTGAGGAGGTCCAAAACCTACTTTCTAAGTATCCCCCTCATTCACCTGCTTTTACAGCATTGGGTTATCAACAGATTGTCAAATGGTTAATGTCAAATAAAAAACAAGAATCAACTGAACTCGCCTCTCAAATCAAACAAGCCACCTGGCAATTTGCGCGACGCCAAATGAGTTGGTTCAAGAGGAATCAAACAATCAATTGGGTTAACAATAAAGAAGAAGCCGAAAAACTGATTAAGGTTTTTTTGGAACCTGAATAAATTGACCTCGATGTTTTCTTTTGCGTTGAGCCACTTTTAACAGGGCGATCGCTTTCTCTAAAGCAAGGGAGGCTTCGGCAAATTTCACCTCATCCCTTTTTTCCGCCAAAACACTTTCTGCCTCTTTTTTCGCCTCAAGGGCTTTCAGTTCATCAATTTCTTCAGCATGTTCAGCCGCATCAGCTAAGACAGAAACCAACCCATCCCTTTGAACCTCCACAAATCCACCCAAAATCGCAAAACTTTCCCATTCGTCTCCTTGTTTAATCATCAGTTCACCAATACGCAACATGGCTAAAAGAGGGATGTGACCGGGCAAAATGCCTAATTGCCCTTCGCTCCCTGGCAACAACACCTCATCAACCAAACCATCAAACAAAATTCGGTCAGGGGTAACGATTTTCAAATGAAGTTTCTCTGCCATTACTACTTCACCTCTTCAATACTTCCCTTCATATAAAAAGCCTGCTCTGGTTTATCGTCATGCTTGCCTTCTAAAATCTCTTTAAAGCTTCTCACCGTATCTTCGCGCTTGACATAGACCCCTTTAATTCCAGAATAAACCTCTGCTACATGAAAAGGTTGAGAAAGAAATCTCTGAATTTTTCTTGCTCGAGCAACAATCAACTTATCTTCTTCTGAAAGTTCTTCGACACCAAGGATGGCAATAATGTCTTGAAGCTCTTTATACCGTTGCAAAACCCGCTGAACCTCTCGGGCAACCTGATAATGTTCAAAACCAACCACAGCCGGCTCTAAAATACTCGAAGACGACTCTAAAGGATCAACGGCTGGATAAATACCTAATTCTGCAAGCTGTCGGGAGAGAACAACGGAAGAATCAAGATGAGCAAAGGTAGTTGCAGGAGCGGGATCGGTCAAATCATCAGCCGGAACATAGACGCATTGAACTGAGGTAATTGATCCCCTTTTGGTTGATGTGATTCGCTCTTGTAATTCTCCCATCTCAGTGGCCAAGGTGGGTTGATAACCAACCGAGGAAGGAATCCGACCCAGCAACGCAGAGACCTCGGAACCTGCTTGGGCGAAGCGGAAGATATTATCAATAAACAAGAGGATATCCTGCTCTTCTTCATCTCGAAAATATTCTGCCAAAGAAAGAGCAGCCAGGCCGACTCTTAATCGAGCACCAGGAGGCTCGTTCATTTGACCAAAAACCATCGCTGTCTTTTCAAGCATTTTGGATTCTTTCATTTGCAAGTAAAGGTCGTTTCCCTCTCGGGTCCGTTCCCCTACACCAGCAAACACCGAATATCCCCCATGTTCTATAGCCGTATTATGAATCAACTCCAACATCACCACTGTCTTACCAACACCAGCACCGCCGAAAAGACCAATCTTGCCACCTTTTGGGAATGGGCAAATCAAATCAATCACCTTAATCCCGGTTTCAAAGATTTCAACCTCTGTCTCTTGCTCCATTAAAGGAGGGGGCTCACGATGGATGGGATAATATTTTTCAACAGCAATAGAACCTTGATTATCAATCGGCTGCCCATACACATTAATAAGCCGGCCGAGCAACCCTCGCCCCACAGGAACCGAAATTGGTTTCCCGGTATCAACCACCTTTTGTCCTCTAAACAATCCATCAGTCGGACCAAGGGCGACTGCTCTAACGACATTGGCCCCGAGGTGCTGTTGGACTTCTAAAACCAAACGAGCATCTCCCTTTTCTACCTCTAAACAACTATAAATCAAGGGCAGTTTTTCAAATTCCACATCAACAACTGGTCCAATCACTTGAACAATTTTACCTACATTCATACTTCCTCCATTGCTTTCTTTGTGCTTATCATATCTGTTAATTCTGAGGTAATGGTGGCCTGGCGAATTGAATGATAGGTAAGGTAAAGTCCATCAATCAATTCTTCGGCATTCTTACTGGCGTTGCTCATGGCAACCATCCGGGCCGAGTGTTCTGATGCCTTTGACTCTAACAAGGCTTGATAAAGCTGAGTTTCAATCACGCGGGGAATCAAAAAATCAAGGAGTCTTTGTGGAGAGGGCTCGAGCAGAAATTCTTCTTGGGAAAGATTATTTTTCTGAATATTGAGCGGCAACAATTGTAAAACCGTAGGCACCTGAACAAAGCTAGAAAGAAAATGACTATAGAGCAAAAAAACAGCATCTATCCGTTTTTGAAGATATTCTTCAATAAGCAAATGGGCAACCGGCGTCACTTCTTGATAAAGAATCTCCTCACTAATCCCACTAAAATCGGCCATTAGATTTTCCGGTCGGTATCTCGCCACATAATCCCGACCCTTTTTCCCAATCGTAATAATTTTGATCTCCTTATCTGTATGTTCTTTGAGAAAATCACCAAGGGTTTTCACTAAAGAAGAGTTAAACCCGCCGCAGAGCCCTCGGTTGGAGGTTAAAAAGAGAAGCAGCACTCTTTCTGCTTTTCTTGACTCGCAAAGAGGATGGGGATAGCCCAGAAGACGACTCGCTGTTTCAAAAACCATCGCTGAATAAATCCGACTTTGCAAATTCCTTTTGACCGCTTTTTGCATCTTGGAAGTGGCAATCATTTCCATTGCTTTGGTAATTTGGTGAATTGAACGAATTCCTTTAAGACGTCTTCTCAGTTGTTGGAGACTGGGCATTGTCTTCTCCTTTGATTAAATCTGGTCTTGTTACCTTAAACTCTGAAACCACTTTTTTGATTTGATCCTCTGTTTTTTCATCTAATTCTTTTTTTTCTTGAATTGCGGCAAGAAGGGAATGGTGGTGTTTTTGAAGATATTCATAAAGGGCACTTTCAAAAAGATTCATTTTTTCCAAGAGCACATCGTCCAATAAACCATTAACCGCTGCATATAAAATAATGACCTGATTCCCTAAGGAGACTGGTTGGTACTGTGGCTGTTTCAAAATTTCAGTTAATATCTTCCCCTTGGCAAGTTGCCGTCTTGTTTCTTCGTCTACCTCAGTAGCGAACTGAGCAAAGGTAGCCAGCTCGCGGTATTGCGCCAATTCCAATCTCAGGGGTCCGGCAACTTTCTTCATGGCTTTGGTTTGGGCCGCTCCTCCTACTCGCGACACAGAAAGACCGACATTGACCGCCGGTCTGATACCCGTATAAAATAAGTCAGCCTCAAGGTAGATTTGCCCATCAGTAATTGAAATGACATTAGTGGGAATGTAAGCGGAAATGTCACCAGCCTGGGTTTCGATGATTGGTAAAGCAGTTAAAGAGCCCCCACCATGCTCCTTGTTAAACTTGGCTGCTCTCTCTAAAAGACGAGAATGAAGATAGAAGATGTCACCAGGATACGCTTCTCTACCCGCCGGCCGCTTTAACAAAAGAGAAATCTGACGATAGGCCCAGGCGTGCTTAGACAGATCATCGTAAACAACCAAAACATTCTCTCCTCTGTCTCGAAAAAACTCACCAATCGCACAACCAGCATAAGGGGCGAGATACCAAAGACTGGCTGGGTCGGCCGCGGAAGCAACAACCACAGTAGTGTAATCCATTGCCTGGTATTCTTGAAGTTTGGCTAATAGTTTAGCAATTTTGGACATTTTTTGCCCAATGGCTACATAAACACAGATGACCCCTTGATTCCTTTGGTTAATGATTGTGTCAATCGCTAATGCTGTTTTGCCGGTACCCCGATCTCCAATAATTAACTCTCTCTGTCCTCGCCCGATAGGAATCATTGAATCAATCACCTTAACTCCTGTCTGCAATGGTGTATTAACAGGCTCGCGGACTACCACTTGAGGAGCCAATTTTTCGATGGGGGAATGTTCTTTGGTTAAAATTGGTCCTCTTTCATCTAATGGCTGACCAAGGGGATTGACCACTCGTCCAATCAGCCCCTCTCCAACAGGTACCTCCAAAATTCGACCCGTTGCCTTGACCAGGTCACCCTCTTTTAAATGTAGGGCGTGGCCAAGCAATACCGCACCCACCATCTCCTCTTCCAAATTCATTGCCAAACCGAAAGTCTTTTGAGGAAATTCCAGCATTTCGTTATACATTACTTGCGACAAACCAGTAATCCTCGCGATACCGTCCCCCAATTCTAATACTCTACCAACCCTTTCTTTCTTCATCTGGAAATGGTAATGAGCGATCTCCTCTTGTAGGGCCTTCGCAATTTGTTCTGCTCCTTTCATACTGACTCCTTTAAAGATTCTAAATATCTTCTCAGGCTTCCATCAATAACAAAATCCTCATCTTTGATGATGATCCCTCCCAGAATCCCTGGATCCACCAACTCCCTGATTTGAATTTTTTTACCCCCCTCTTCAAGAGATAACTCAATCTGTTTTCGGAGTTTTTCATCTATGGGATGAGCGGTAATCACTTCGATCTCCTTAAGTAAACTTTCTTCTTTGGCTATCTCGGGAAGCTGTCTAGAAATAATCGGAAGTAACTTTAGTTTTCTTCTCTTAAGAAGATATAGGTAAAGTTGACTGATAATCGCTTCGGTTTCCGCCGGGTAGCGAACGCTCACTCTGAGAAGAGCGCGGGCAATCCTTTTTGTGGATAGTCGCATTCTGACTCCTTTTTAATCTTTGAGCTTTGAGATAGCCTCCTCCAGTAATTCCTTTTCACGCTGAAGATTAAGATTCTTTTTGAGCCAGGGACCAGCAATGATGATGGCTAAATCAACTGCTTTTTTCTTTAATTCAACCAGTATTTCAGCCTGTTCCTTTTGAATTTGACTCTCTGCTTTCTGGATTAACTTTTCTGCCTCACTTTGGGCCGCTTGCCTTGCATCTTTCTTCATCTGTTCACCTTCTTTTCTTGCTTCTTCAATGATTTTGAGGGCTTCTTCTCGAGCGCGAACAAGAATTTCTTGCTTTTTCTCTTCAACCATCTTTTTTTCTTCTTCTAACTCTTTTGCTTTTTGCAAATTCTCTTCAGCCACCCTCCTTCTTTCGTCCAGCATCCTTAATAAGGGTCGATAAAGCAGTTTGGTCAAAATCAAAAAGAGAAGCAAAAAATTGAAAAGTTGGGCAAGCAATAATTTAAAATTTATTCCCAAACCCTCAATCAATCCCATCTCTTTCCTATCTTAAAGGTCAACTTTTTTAATACGTTCGTCATTAATTTATTAGACAAGTTTAACCACCAAACTGACTACCAAGGCATAAATGGCAATTGCTTCTGCGAAAGCGATGGCCAAAATCATCGATGTTTGAATTTTCGAGGCTGCTTCCGGATTTCGACCGATCGCCTCCATCGCCTTGCTTGCTAAAAGACCAATCGCTACCGCTGGTCCAATCGAACCTATGCTGATGGCGAACGCAGCAGCAATTGATTTAATCATCTCTTCGTTCATTGTTTACTCCTTTCTCTGTTTCATTAATCATAATCTTTCTCTCTTAACTCTTTAAATGAAATTTTAATGCTCTTCCTCAGCAATTAAAAGAGCTAATCGAATAAAAACAATCGTCAACATGGTGAAGACAAGAGCCTGGATGAATCCAACAAATATCTCTAACATATAAAAAGGTAGTGGGGCAAATAAAGGAACCAATGACGAAATAACCAAAAGAAGAACCTCGCCAGCAAAGATATTGCCAAAAAGTCGAAAGGAAAAAGAGACCACCTTCACCATTTCAGAAAAAAGCTCTAAGATGCCAACAAAGAAGGTGATTGGATTTTTGAGATTAAAAAAACGTTTAAGATAGCGAAAGAAACCGGCCGCGATAATACCAAAAACCTGTGTCAAAAAGACAGAAAGAATAGCCAAAGCTAAGGGATTATTCAAATCAGCGTTGGCTGGTCTTAAAAAAGGAATAAAAAGAGAGTTCTCGTATCTTCCTAAACTGCCAAACCCTGGCAAGATACCTACCCAATTTGAGAAAAGGATGAATAAGAAAAAGGTCGCTACCCAGGGAAAAACCTGACGGGCAATTTTCTTATCCTGGTAAATCTCTTCCATTAAGCCAAGGAGAAACTCACTCATTGCTTCGAATATGGCCTGGAGTCGACCAGGGGTCTTTTTTAATCTGAACCGCACCAAAATAGCAAGAGAAATTAAAATGACCAGCGCTAACCACGCAGCAAGAAGAGAATTAGTGATCGGGAAACCGTGGATTTGAAAAATTGCTTCTGATCTTAAAGAAATTTTTTCCATGCTATTTCTCTTTTGTTGAAGAGTCAATAATTTTCTTTATTTTTTGATACAACCCAATACCTGAGATGCAAATCGATAAGCCGATCCCTAAAAGGAGAAAGCAAGGTGAAGTAGAAAAGCGACGATCAAGCAAGCGACCAAGAATGGCTAAAATTACCAAGGGAAAGGCAATGATAAAACCTAATTGTAAAGATAAAGCAATCGTTTCAATCAAAACAACGGGAATTTTATGGCGTTCAGGCATTAATCGAACTGTTTTCATTGTTTTTTAAAAAATCTGCCGTGTCAACCTGCTTAAGGTCTTGACAAGTTAGTTGATTTGTGTTTAAGAAATGCTTTTTGTATACTTTCTCTCAAAAGGGCATTATGTTTGCAAAAGTCTTTTCGGCAAATGTCTTTGGGCTTAGGGCTGAATTAGTTGAGGTGGAAGCAGATGTCTCTCCGGGATTACCCTCCTTTTTGATTGTTGGTCTGCCGGATAAAGCAATTGAAGAATCAAAAGAAAGGGTAAAGGCGGCCCTAAAAAATTCGGGAATTACTACCTTATCTAGGAAAATTACAATAAACCTCGCTCCGGCTGATATCAAGAAAGAAGGGCCCTCTTTCGACCTACCTGTCGCAGTTGCCCTGGCTACTTCTTTTGGATACATCCCTCCTCCTGACCTAAAAACCGCTTTTGTTGGCGAATTATCACTTACGGGCCAATTGCGAGCAGTGACTGGCGTTTTACCCATTGCTCTTCTACTCAAGACTCAGGGATTCCAAAAGCTTTTTTTACCCTTTCAAAACGCTGCTGAAGCAGCTTACATCAAAGAATTAGAGATCTACCCCGTCAAATCCCTCAACCAACTCCTGAGTCATCTTAGACACGAAACCGAAATCCCCAGATTCATTCCTCAAAAACCTTTTTCTTTCGACAAGCAAAATTACGAATATGACTTTGCTCATATCAAGGGGCAAGAGCAAGCAAAACGAGCCTTGGAGATTGCCGCCGCAGGAATGCATAATGTCTTGATGTCTGGTCCACCGGGGAGCGGAAAAACACTACTCGCCCGCGCCCTTCCTTCAATTATGCCCAGAATGACCGAAGAAGAAATCTTAGAAATTAGCCAGATTTACTCAATTGCCGGCTTTCTTACCCCTGATCGTCCTCTTCTTTTTGAAAGACCATTCCGCAATCCCCATCATACCGCCTCAGACATCGCTCTTGTGGGGGGTGGTCATCATCCTCGACCGGGCGAAATCACTTTAGCTCACCGCGGGGTCTTGTTTTTGGACGAACTGCCTGAATTTAATCGTTCTGTTTTAGAGGTGCTCAGACAACCTCTGGAAGATCGAGTCATCACTATATCCCGAGCCTCTGGCAGTCTCCAATTTCCGGCCAACTTTCTTTTGATTGGAGCGATGAATCCCTGCCCGTGTGGTTATTTGGGAGACCCTCATAAACATTGTACTTGCCCGCCGAGCCAGGTGATCCGCTATCGCAAAAAAATCTCCGGTCCTTTGCTTGATCGCATTGACCTTTATCTAGAGGTACCGCAGGTGAAATATGAAAAATTAACCGAGGAAAAAGACTCAGAAGAATCATCAAAGATCAGAAAGAGGGTAGAAGAAGTACGAGAAAGACAAAGAAAAAGATTTAAGGGTTTGAAAATTCAAACCAACTCAGAGATGCGTCTTGTAGAAATTAAAAAATTTTGTCACCTTGATGAAAGCTGTCAAAACCTTCTTAAAAACGCGGCGAGAGAATTCAATCTTTCTGCCCGTGCTTTTTATCGGGTGATTAAGGTTGCTCGAACAATCGCTGACCTTGCCCAAAACGATACGATTCAACCCCAGCATATTGCTGAAGCATTACAATACAGAGCCAAAGAAATAATTTACTAATCTAATCCCCTAACCTAGCCCAATGGTAAATTTGATCTGCAAAAAGAGAAACCCAGGACCCTTTCTGAGTAAAAATTGTCACCACTACCATCACCAAAACCATAGCAAAAAACAAAGCAATCACCTTCCGAAAATCAGCAAGAGGGAAATCAATTTTGATTGAAACTGGTGAGGTAGGGGAGGGGTGAGGAGAAGGAGTGGGCTTTAAGGAAGTACTCACCTCTTTCTGTTGACGAAGAAGTTGATTGATTTTTTGTTTAAAAAGCTTCTTTTTCTTTTTGCTCATTCTTTTTTGATTATATCTTCAGGCGTGACCCGGAATTGCACCGGGGTAAGCGGCTTTGCAGGCCGCTGCCTAACTTCTCGGCCATCACGCCCTACCCAGCATATTTATGATTTTGCTCAAACCTATTTTATCAAAAATTCCTGAAAAAATCCACTCGCGCTTCGGCTCGCGGGCAAAAAATTTTCGTTCTCTTTCAACCCCCCACTTTTTTGCCCGCTCGTCGGGAATGAGAGGATTTTAAAATTACGGCTCCAATCTTTTAACGCCGCGGTAGAGATAAGTTACTTCACGGACATTACCAATGTTAAATACTTTCATTAACATTCGCGTTGGACCAAGTCCAAAACCACCGTGTGGAGGACAGCCATACTTGAAAAAATTTAGGTAAAACTGAATTGGTTTAAGTGTTAGCCCTTTTTCTTTAGCTTGGGCCACAAGAACATCGTACCGATGTTCTCTTTGTGCGCCCGTTGTAATTTCTAATCCATTCCATAGCAAATCAAAACTTTTTGTAAGTTTAGGATTGGTTTCTAATCTCATGTGATAAAACGGGCGCACCTCTATTGGATATTCAGTTACAAAAAGAAATTCGTGGCCTTCCTTTTCTAGAATATAATCGGAAAGTTTTCTTTCTTCTTCTGGACCCAAGTCGCCTTCTTTTTCGCTTGGCACTCCTAACCTAGCAAGAATTTCTTTAGCTTGTCTCACAGTTACTTGAGGAAAAGGAAGTTTCGGAACAATCAAATCCCTGCCATAGAATGTCGAAATTTCTTTACCGAACTTTTCTTTCAATTTTTTAATTACATATTGAATTACTTTTTGCTCTTCTTCCATAACATCTTGATGTGATTCTATAAAAGAAATTTCAACGTCGTAGCCGGTAAATTCAGTATCGTGCCGGGAGGTAAAAGATGGATTGGCGCGAAAAACCGACCCAACCTCAAATACTTTTTCAAACCCTGCCGCCATCGCCATTTGCTTGTAGAACTGCGGCGATTGAGCAAGATAGGCCTTGCGGTCAAAGTACTTTACTTCGAACAACTCAGCGCCCGACTCACTCGGTACACTCATAAGTTTAGGAGAGTGAATTTCAATATAGCCATTCTGTGTCCAATATTCGCGAAAGGCTTGCTCCATAAAAGTCCATACTTTGAAAATCAAAGCCCTTTTTGGTTTTCGTAAATCAATCCAACGCCAATCTAAACGAATTTGTTGATCGGTCTCCTCTTGTCCTTTTTCAATAACTGGTATCGGCAATTCTGGGGCAGATAAAGATAAAATTTTTATTTTCTCCGCTTGTATTTCAATTCCGTCTGGGGCTTGTTTTTCTTCTTTCGCAAGACCGATAATTTCAACGACCGACTCCAAGTTCAAAGATTCAGCTATCTTCATCGCCTCGAGATTAGGTTTGGTAATAACAACCTGAACAGACCCGGAAATATCTCTTACTATGAGGAATTTAATGCTGCCCTGATCTCGAATAGTTTGCACAAAACCAGCAATTTTTACTTGCTGTCCAATCTTTTTTTTAATTTGTTTGGTAAGTATTCTTTTCATAAAAGTATTGATGAATTTCTTCTCTTGGCTGCTGTGTCATCAGCGTTTTTACCTCTACATTTTTTTCTAAAAATTCACTCACGAATTTTTTGAGCGAGCCTATACAATCTTTCATTATCAGCTCGCCTGTAATCATGTGAGGAAGTATATTCTTCGTATTTTTCAAAATATTTATCAATTTTTGGTGCGATCGGTTTCCATTTAGGATTTTTTGTTCTATGCATCGGAAAAAGCTTAGCGTGAGCGTGATCGACTCCGAAACCCTCAAGAATCATACCTGTATGCCCTACATCGTCAAATTTTTTATCAAGTAGTTTCACAACTTTTTTAGCGGCCTTTACTAATTCGATCAAAACGTCTCTTGGAGCGGGTAACGGGAATTGAACCCGTCTCTCGTCCTTGGCAAGGACGTGTAATAACCGCTATACTATACCCGCCTGGCTATTATTTTAGCAAACCTTCTGCCTCGGTCAAGACCAACGAAAAACAAACTTGATATTCCATTTTCTATTTTTTCTATTTTTTATATTTCCAAGATATCTCAAACCATTGACTTAGCAGCTCATTTTTTGTATAATGGAGTAATCATCAATCAAAATTAAAAGATATATAAAACCCGAGCGGGTTACCTTCAATCAAAATGAGGGGCATCATTATCCGCTCGGCAACAATTTTTCTCACACTATTAAGTCTGACCACCTTTGGAGTTTGGGTTGCGCACTTTAGCAACGCTCAAGCCAAATCCCCGGTTACTGCTTCGGAAATTATCAGGTTAACCAACGAGCAACGTCTTGCAGATGGGCTTCTCCCGCTCTCAGTATCGCCCCAACTCCAACTCTCTGCCCAAAAAAAGGCAGAAGATATCGTAGAAAGAAATTATTGGTCTCATAACACCCCTGAAGGAGAACCATTCTGGGTTTTTGTCCAGGATTATGATTGGCGGTATTTAGGAGAAAACCTTGCTGCTAATTTTAACACGGCAGAAAAAGCAATGACTGCTTGGCTTAATAGTCCTTCTCATCGGGCCAATATTTTGAATCCTCTTTATCAAGATATTGGAGTAGGCATTTCTGAAAATATCATTGTTGTGCTTTATGGCCAACAAAAAACTCATTTATGGGAAAGCCTCCTCTCTCATCTTTTGGTTCCTCCTATCTTGAAACTGAACGTCTTCTGGTTCTAAACCCGACAAGTCAAACAACATTGACTCCAGCGCGAAAAAAGACTAATCTTAAAATTAACAAAAATGAGACAAAAAAAGTATTATTCTTTCTTCGGTCTCATCATTTTCTTTTATTTAGCCGTTCTCACAGGTAAGTCTATGTATCAGAATTGGCAAACCACCCAAGAAGCAAAGAAAATCAAGGCTGAAATAGAAACACTTGAGGCGGAAAGAGAAAACCTCCAAAACCTAATTACCTATTACCAGACAAAGTCGTTTAAAGAAAAGGAGGCCCGAGGGAAATTGGGTCTGGTAAAACCTGATGAAAAGGTGGTCATCCTGTCAAAAGAAACTAATCCTCCACAAAACTTAACCAAGCCTATTTCTGAAGAACCAAAGAAAACCAATTGGCAACTTTGGTGGGATTTTTTCTTCTCCAAAAAGACTACTCCCTGAATTGGGTAAATTTATCCCCAGCTGTCTAACATTTGTGTGACGAACGTCACATTTTTGTTGTATCTATTCTCCTTTCCCACTCAAAAATCGAATTTTCCAGCGGGGGCACTTGACAAATCGGTTAAAAAGTATTTATATTAGATTTCCCGAAAGGCTTTTTAACGCTAAAACCCGTAAAAGGAAATAAAAGGGGCGGGTTATTTTCGTTAAATCGGGCTTGGAGGTAGAACCTGGTCGACCAAGCCGGAAAACGATAAAGAAAGAAAATGAAATCGAGTAAAATGAAAATCTTAAAAAGCTTGCTTGTCATTGGGGTCATTGCAGCGATGGGTGTTAGCGCGACAAGTGCTGTTTTCTCAAGCCAGTATGTTAATGCAGGAAACTCTTTTGCAACAGGTGTTTTAAAAGTCACTACCGATCCTGCGAATGCGTTTTTACTGGCTGATAACATGATGCCAGGCCGGGGAGTAATCAGGACCTTGACTGTTTGGAACAACGGAACAGTTGATGTCAACTACAGAATCAAGGCCTTTCTCCAGAGCGGCTCCGAAGAGCTGTTTAACGCACTGGTCATCACCGTTAAGAAAGAAAATGCAGTGTTATATACCGGTAGTTTAAGCGGCTTGGCAACAAACGGTACCGCTTTCCGCCCATTGGCCAAAAATACTGGTGAACAGTTGACCTTCGAGCTTGGTTTGCCCAGTGGGGCCACCGGACCCCAGGGTGTCAAGGCTTGGATCGGCTTTACCTTTGAAGCTGTTCAGCAATAAAAGAAGGCTTCAACCCCCTTCAAATTCATCTTGAAGGGGGAACCAAGTCTTCTTTCAGATGGAGACTTCCAATGCAAACAATACGAATGATCAAATCAACCTTTTATTTCTTACTCTACGGAGCAATTATTTTGTTTGCTTTTTTTGCCTTATCAGTCAAGTTTTCTTTACCTGGTCAGTGGCGGCTTTTGGCGGTCCTTTCGGGAAGTATGGAACCCACCATCAAAACAGGTAGCCTGATTTTTGTTAAACCAATCAACTGGTATCAACCTAACGACATCATCACTTTCCATAATCCTTATAACCCCCATGAAATCATCACCCACCGACTTATCAAGATAGAGAAAAGCGATGGAAGGGCTTATGGAGTGACAAAAGGAGATGCTAACAACGCACCTGATCGGGAGCGGGTTTATTTTGATAATGTCATCGGAAAACTTAATTTTAGTATTCCTTACCTGGGTTATCCCCTTGCCTTTATGCGAACCTGGTTAGGTTTAATTATTTTTATTATCATTCCGGGTACAATTATCGTTTATGACGAAATTTTAAACATCAAAAAGGAAATCTCAAAAAAGAAACGTCCAACCAAGGGAACAATTTTTATCGGACCAACATCTTCAAATGACTATATCTTCATTGATCTTAAAAACCTTCAAAAAAATCAAAATCATACCCCCAAAGACCCTTCTCTTTTGAAGGCTGATTGGGTTTCTACATATTAAAACTTTCTTAGGAGGAAAAGTGCAAACAAAAAACTGTGGTCGCAATTTAATTCTTCTTCTGGCAATTTTATTTGGACTTGTTTTACCAATAACAAGTCATGCCCAGGGGCCGGAATTAGATCTCATTTATCAAGGCAAACCCGGACCAATTTTTTCTATCAGTGGGATAGTACCTGGTCAAAAAATTACTAAAGAGGTTATCGTCCGCAACCTCTCTTCTATCAAAAGAGATTTAAGTATTCAGGTGACCAATATCAGTAATCCCAGTTTGGCTTCTGAGGTCAAAATAGAAATTCTTGCTGGCTCTCAAAGACTGTTTTTGGGCCCCCTTCTTGAATTAAGTTATCCTAATGAAAAATACATCACTTCTGTTTTGCCTGGCGATACACCATTAACCCTCTCCCTTATTTTGGACGAAGAAGCGGGGAATCAATATCAAGGACAAACAATGACCTTGAATTTAATCTTCGGCTTGCTGGGTCAACCCATACCTTCCCCTATTCCGAAACTACCTACGCAGATAATCACGAAAATTGTCTCTAAAATTCAAAAGATACCTGTAATCAAAAAAGTTTTTATTGAAAAACCAACCACTGTTCAAGCAATAGGAGAAGCGCCTAAACCAACAGAACAAGTGACGCCATCAACTCCTACAGTTTCTTTAGAAAAAAAGGGAGTAGGAGAAGAAGTGGTTCCTTGGTATCGAAAAATCCCCTGCTGGCTTTGGATTCTATTGATTTTAGTACTTGCGGCCATTGTTCACCTCATCCTTTATCTGATTAAAAGGAAGAAGAAAAAACAACAACAAACAATCGTCTAATAGATGACCTAATATAAAAATGGCTGTGGCAGGGTTCGAACCTGCGACACACGGATTATGATTCCGCTGCTCTACCACTGAGCTACACAGCCTCTGGTTGCGGGGGGCGGATTCGAACCGCCGACCTTCAGGTTATGAGCCTGACGAGCTACCACTGCTCCACCCCGCTTCTTTAGCATAATAAGAAAAGGCACTATTGTCAACCCTTTTAGGTTCTTGTAAAATAAGGTTGTATGCAAACAAAAAATTATTGGTATCTAATCACCATTATTATTCTTTCCTTTCTTCTTTATTCTTTTTGGATTCAGGGATTGAGTAAGCCGCAAGAGGTGCCAATTTCAGAGGTTGTTCAAAAAGCCCAACAAAAAGAAGTGTCTTCAATCGTAGTAGAGGGTGACAAATTAACCGCTCTTTTTAAAGACGGAAAAAAGGTTATCGCCTATAAAGAACCAGAAGCAAAATTAACTGATTACGGAATCACCCCCGAACAAACGAAAATTGAAGTCAAGGAAGAGAACAAATCAGCGATTATTGCCGCCTTTCTTTATTCCTTCTTACCTGCCTTGCTCATTATTGGCTTTTTTTATTGGATGACCAGACAGGCAACGATTGGCAACACGCGAGCACTCTCTTTTGGAGAAACAAGGGCACGTCTTTTTGGTCCCGGCAAAACAGGAGTCACCTTCAGGGATGTGGCTGGACTCAAAGAAGTAAAACAGGAATTACAGGAAGTGGTTGAGTTTCTGAAAAATCCTGAGCGTTTTAACCGTTTGGGAGCTGAGGTGCCGCGAGGCATCCTCTTAACTGGACCGGCAGGCACAGGCAAAACCCTCCTGGCTAAGGCAGTTGCCGGTGAAGCCAATGTGCCATTCTTTTCTCTTTCTGCTTCTGAATTTGTCGAGATGTTTGTCGGGGTAGGTTCGGCTCGTGTCCGTTCTACCTTCCAAAAAGCAAAAAGAAACGCTCCTTCAATTATCTTTTTAGATGAACTCGATGCCATCGGTCGGATTCGGGGTGCGGGAATTGGAGGAGGACATGATGAAAGAGAACAAACCCTCAACCAGATTTTGGTAGAAATGGATGGCTTTGAAACCGATACCCGTGTTATTGTTTTAGCGGCGACTAATCGTCCTGACATACTAGACCCTGCTCTTTTGCGGCCAGGACGGTTTGACCGAAAAATTGTCTTGGATCTCCCTGATCTTCAAGAAAGGGAAGAAATTTTAAAAATACATACACGGTACAAACCACTTGCTCACACCGTTGACCTCAACAAAATTGCCAAAATCACTGTTGGGTTTTCGGGAGCAGATTTAAGAAATCTCGCCAATGAAGCAGCAATTTTAGCGGCGAGAAAAAATCAAACAGAAATTAACCAAAAAGACTTAGAAGAGGCAATTGAAAAAGTGTTGCTGGGACCGGAACGAAAAAGCCATCTTCTTTCTGACCGGGAAAAAAGGATTACCGCCTATCATGAATCAGGACATGCTCTTGTCTCGTGGTCATTGCCTCATTGTGATCGGGTGCATAAAATCTCCATTATTTCACGTGGTCCAGCAGCGGGTTACACCTGGAGCCTTCCCGCTGAAGATCGTCGATTGCACACAAAACTAGAATTTGAAGATAATTTAGTTGCTCTTTTAGCAGGACGGGTAGCCGAAGAGTTAATCTTTAAAGATGTCTCAACGGGCGCCCATAACGATCTTCAAAAAGCCACCGAGATTGCTCGAGATATGGTCACCCAATATGGAATGTCTGATGAGATAGGCCCGATTACCTACGGAGAAAAGGAGGAATTAATCTTTTTGGGTAAGGAATTGGGTGAACGAAAAACCTATTCGGAGGCGACCGCTTCTAGGATTGATCAGGAAATCCAAAAGGTAATCGAAAAGGCTCACCAAAAAGCCCGAGAAATTCTTCAAAAGAAACATCTACTCCTCAAGAAAACAGCAGAACAATTAATGAAAGATGAAACTATTGAGGAACCTGACATTGAAAAACTCTTTGGGAAAAAGAATTCCTAATTTTTGGGGCGAACAAACACTGACGGAAGGGGCTCTCGCAATCGCTTTTTTTACCATTCTCTCGGCTTTGCTAGGATTGGTTCGCGACCGCTTTTTAACTGCTACCTTTCTCATCACTAAAGCGGGTGAATTAAATCAGTCACTAGATGTTTACTACGCTGCTTTTTTAATTCCTGATACCATCTATTACCTTGTTTTCTTGGGCTCTCTAGCCGCCGCTTTTATCCCTGTCTTTTCTGGGTATCTTAAAGAAAAACGAGAAAAGGAAGCCTTTTATGTCGCCAATACCTTCCTTAGCTTCACACTTTTTTTGACCATTGTTCTTGTTTTGCTGATCTTTCTATTCGCCCCTATTTTAATCAAACTGGTGGCCCCGGGATTCGAACCTGAAAAAAGAAGATTAACCGTTTCTCTTTTACGCTTAATGCTCCTTTCTCCGGTTTTCTTTGGAATTTCCAACACAGCTGGAGCAATTTTAAACTCTTTCAAAAGATTTACTCTCTATGCCATTGCTCCTTGTTTCTATAACCTTGGAATTATTGTAGCTACCCTCCTTTTCCATCACCGCCTTGCGATTTATGCCCCTACGATCGGTGTCCTTATTGGCGCCTTTTTACACATGATTATTCAGCTTTGGGGAGCTTATTCTTTGGGTTTTCGGTGGCGCTTTATTTTTGATTTTAAACATCCAGCTGTCTTACGAATATTCAAATTAATGCTTCCCCGGATGGCTACCTTGGCCGTAGACCGCATCAATCGTTGGATTATCACCGCCTTCGCTTCTACCCTTGCCATGGGCAGTGTCTCCATCTTAAATCTGGCAAACAACCTTCAAAGTCTACCCGTTTCTTTTCTTGGTGTTTCGGTGGCTATCGCTGCTTTTCCTTTCTTAACCGAGGCCATTTCTTCAAAAAATGAAAATCATTTTGTCCATAATCTCCAAAATAGTCTGCGTTATCTTCTATATCTTTTCGTCCCCATCTCAGTATTAATGTTCCTTCTACGGGTTCAAATCGTCAGAATTATCTTGGGAACCGGACACTTCGGCTGGGTCGATACACGACTAACCGCTGCTTGCCTGGGAATGTTTGTTATTTCTTTATTTGCTCAAGGAACTGCCCCATTACTTTCCCGTGCCTTTTATGCTCTTTCTGATACCTTCACCCCCTTTAAGCTGGCTCTCTGCACGATTATCATCAATGCCTTAGGCGCCATTTTTCTAACCAAACAATCTTTTATTCAGTCTTTATCTCATCTCTTTAAAGTTCAAAATGGCTTCGACGCAAGAATCATTGGTCTTGCTCTGACATTTACCCTTTCTTCAATTGCTTATATGATTCTTTTGCTCTGGAAAGTATCAAAAAAGGTCCCTCTTCATTTGGACTTACTCTCTTGGAATATTTTAAAAATTCTTGCTGCCGCAGGGATAATGGGACTCTCAATCCAAACAGCGAAATGGATTTTTGGCTCCATTTTAGATCTGACTCACGGATCCAATCTCTTACTCCAAACAGTTTCTACAGCAATGGTCGGTTGTTTTGTTTATCTTGTTATCAGCCACTATTTGAAAATTGAAGAGGCTAAACAAATTATCAATAAACTCAAAAGCATCTATAAATGAAGCGAGAACAGATCCGTAATTTCGTGATTATCAGTCATGTGGACCACGGCAAATCCACGCTGGCTGACCGTCTTTTAGAGATAACCAAAACAGTAGATAAAAACCGGCTTAAACCTCAATATTTAGATATGTTGGAACTAGAAAGGGAACGTGGAGTGACCATCAAAATGGCACCGGTTCGGATGTTTTGGAAGTCTTTTATTTTCAATCTTATTGACACCCCTGGCCATGCTGATTTTGCGTATGAGGTTTCCCGAGCATTAAAGGCAGTGGAAGGAGCGGTTCTCCTTGTGGATGCCACCACTGGTGTCCAGGCCCAAACAATCGCCCATCTTAATTTGGCCCGAAAAACCTGCCTTTCTTTAATTCCAGTAATAAACAAAATCGATCTTCCTTTGGCTAACATTGAAAGAGCAACCAAAGAAATAAGTGAACTAGGCTTTGATCCAAAAGAAATTCTTCAAATCTCCGCCAAGACTGGTCAAAATGTCAATCATTTGCTTGAAGCAATAATTTCGCACTTCCCCTCTCCTCTTGGCTCAATCAACCAACCTTTAAAGGCCCTTGTTTTTGATTCTTTCTATGACCTCTACAAAGGGGTGGTTACTTATGTCAGAGTATATGAAGGTAAGGTAAGGCCTAACGATCAGATTAAACTCCTTTCTGCTGGGTTAGAGGCCAAAGTACTTGAGGTAGGCCATTTCCAACCAGAGCTAACTCCCTCTTTTGAATTGGTCGCAGGAGAGATTGGTTATCTTAAAACCGATTTAAGAGATCCTCAAAAAATACGCATCGGTGATACCATCACCCTTTTCAATTGTTCAGATACAATCTCCCCTATCCCAGGATATCAAGAACCAAAACCAATGGTTTTTGCAACCATCTATCCCTTAACAGGAAAAGACTTTGGTAAATTAAAAAATGCCCTTCTTCAGTTAAAATTAAATGACGCCTCGTTAACCTTTGCCCCAGAATCATCTCCTGTTTTCGGTTCCGGCTTCAAATGTGGTTTCCTCGGTGTTTTTCACCTCGAAATCACCAAAGAAAGACTGGAACGGGATTATCAATTAAATTTAGTCATCACACAGCCAACGGTCGATATTAAAATGTTAGACAACGTCTATTATGAACCTTACGTCCGTTTAGAAATTGTTAGCCCTCTGCATCACTTAGGAAAAATTATGGATTTAGCCAAACAGCATCGGGGAGAATTCGAGTCAATGAAGTATTTAAACCAACAAATTATTTTAACTTATCGAATTCCTCTCTCTGAAATCGTCATCGATTTTTACGAGCAGCTAAAGAGTGTTTCTTCAGGCTACGCCTCAATGGATTATCAATTTATTGGTTATCAAAAAGCGAACCTTACCCCATTGGAGATTATTGTTGCTGGCGAAAAAGCAGAACCCCTTTGCCAAATAGTCCCCAAGGATAAAGCCTTGGAAATTGGGAGACGATTAATTAAAAAGTTGGCTCAACTCTTGCCAAGACAACTTTTTGAGATAAACCTCCAAGCAGCAGTAGGAGGGAAAATTATTGCCCGTGAAAATATCCCTCCCTTAAGAAAAAATGTTACCGCTCCCCTATACGGTGGGGATGTTACGCGGAAGAAAAAATTACTGGAAAAGCAAAAATTAGGTAAAAAGAAACTAAAAAAATTGGGACGAGTAGAGATTCCCAATGATCTATTCTTGCAATTATTGAAAAGATAGGGCGGTTGCTTGTAGAATAAAATTGGGCATGTAGCTCAGCGGTGAGAGCACCACTCTTATAAAGTGGGGGTCGGTGGTTCGAATCCACCCATGCCCACCTATAGTATCGAACACAAACTCTTTTCTCTAAAAATCAGAGTTTATGTCCGATACTATAGGTGCTCAAATTAAATCAATTCAAAGTTCAAAGGCATTCCTTGAAATAGATAATTATCCAGATAGATAACTATTTCTCAATTGAAATGGCCGAAACAGGACAGGACATTACTGCTTCCTCAAGTTTGCTCTCGGGATCCTTCGGTGGATTGATCGGCTCCGATTTGTGCGTTTTTTCATTTAAACGAAAGCTTTTTGGACAGATTGACACGCACGTGCCGCATCCAATGCAGAGATTTTGATCTACTTTCACTTTAACCATCGCATCCTCCTTATGAAATTACTTTAGGAATAAACTGGAAAATGTCGCTGGCCAAAACCCCTTCTTTATATTCCTGACAAGCCATCTCACCAGCCTTGTTATTAATATAACAGGCAGCACAGGCAGCAGTAAAGGGAGCTACACCACGGGCCAAAATAGCACCACAAATTCCTGCAAGAGTATCACCAAACCCTCCTTTGGTCATAAATGGACTCCCGCCTTTATAAAAATAAAATTGGCGACCATCTGAAACAACATCAATATGACCTTTTAAAAGGAGGGTGACGCCAAGGGCAGCCGACCATCGTTTCACCTTTTCTTTTCGGTCCTCAAACTCGGGTTTGGGAAACTCACCTGTTAATTGAAAAAACTCATCGGCGTGGGGAGTTAAAACCGCTTTTTTCCCCTGTAGAATCTTCCACTCGTGCTGTAATGTACGAATTGCGTCTGCATCAATCACCATCGGTAAATTCAGATTGGCAATAATTTTTAAAACTGCCGCAAAGGTTATTTTTTCGCGACCCAATCCTCCACCAATCACAATAGCGGTAATACGCCGTTTTTTAATTGTTTCTTCGATTAAGGGTATTTGTTTGGGTGTCAGGAAAGAACCAGGATAAGGAATCGTCAACATTTCTGGAACGGCCGTCGCTAAAATGTTAGACACTCTTTCGGGAGCCAAAATATAAACCAAATCAACCCCAGCGCGAAGAGCCGCCATAGCGTTATACCAGGGGCTACCCGTAAACCAATAAGAACCGCCGATGACAAGAAGCTTGCCAAACTGGCCTTTATGAACCCAAGGATCTCTTGCGTGGTATATTTCTCTTAAATTAAACATTTTTATAGATGCGCTATCCAACCCCCATCAACTGCCAAAACGCTGCCATTAAAATAACTGGCTAAATCAGAGGCTAAAAACAAAACAGCAGAAGCAATTTCCTCAGCTCGACCAACTCTACCTAAAGGAATCTTGCTCAAGAAGGAGTTTCTTGTTTTTTCATCAGCAAGCAATCCCTTGGTCATCTCGGTCTCAATGATACCAGGAGCAATAGCGTTGACCGTAATTCCAAAAGGTCCCAACTCAGTAGCCAAAGATTTGGTCAACATAATCACTGCCGCCTTGGAAATGTTATAAACAGTAATTTGTGGGAAAGCCGCCAATCCTGCAATTGAAGCGATGTTAATAATTTTGCCTGAGCGCCGCTTTTCCATTTCTTTAGAAACAAGTTGGGCTGCCCAGAAATAGCCGCGCAGATTCACATCCAAAATCTTTTGCCAATCTTGATCGGTCAATGCCAAAAAGTCCTTCATATCCAAAATTCCGGCGTTGTTGACCAGAATATCTATCTGATCAAAAGAAGCGAGTGTTTCCTGAACCATCCTCTTTAGGTTTTCTTTTTGGGTAACATCTGTCCGAATAGCCAGCGCCTTTCCGCCCCTTTCTGCTATTTTCGAAGCCAGTTTTTGAAGACGATCTATACGCCGGGCGGCCAAAACAGTTTGAGCACCTGCTTCAGCTAAAGCCAAAGCGGTCGCTTCTCCAATTCCTGAGGAAGCACCGGTCACGATTGCCACCTTACCACTTAGATTCAAAGAATACAAACCTTCCATAATTGTCCTTTCAATTAAAGTAAATTACAGCAGGTTAAACTGGTCCGGGTTTAAATCATTCCCCAACGAATCAAATTCATCGGTACTGAGGTCTGATTCAATCTGGTCTACTCCTTTGAGATCAGTCTCAACTTTATCAAGTTGCTGCTCAGGAGTTTGGGTAAGGGTTGATTGAGTGGTAGTGGTTGCGGTTGGGGTAGTAGTGGTTGGGGTGGTAGTGGTGGTAGTTGTCACAGTAGCCAGCCTTTGATTTTGCCAAGAAAGATAGACAAAGGCTCCCACAAAGGCAAGGACTGTCAATAAAATGGTGATTAAGAAAGCTTTACTTGGTGACTTCATTTATGCCTCCTTGCAAATTAGCGTAGGCGGATTTAATCTCACCAGCCAGCTTAGCTAATTTGGTTCTCGCTTGTTCAGCCAGTCTCCGCGCCTCGCGATAATTTTTGGCTTCGTTTTTTTCTTTGGCTTGGGAAAGTAGGGTTTTCGCTTCATTAAGTGTTTTTTCCATTGAGGTGACATTGTAATTTTTATCCTTTAAATCATCAATCTTATCAGCAAGGGTGTTGGCTATCGTGGTCAGTTTCGTTAATGTCCGATCAATATGAGAAGCGAGAATTTCGGCAACAATTTCTTTAACCAGGCTTTTGATTTGGGTTAATTCCTGTCTTACCTCCTGAACCAGGCTGACCAATTCTTCCTTGGTCGTAACGTTTTCTGCTTTTGCCTCCAAGGTTTGTAGTTCGTTAATTTTCGCATCGATTTGAGCAATCAACTGACTCTTCCTCCCACTCTCTAAGGCAGCAATGTTGGAAATGGTTGTTTTCATCCTCTCCAATCGGCTAATTGCCCTTTTAATCGCTTGGATGACGAAACGCCGCGCCTGTTTTAAAGCTTCTTCTTTAACGCGAAGGCGTTCCTTTTGGGTCATCTTCTTCATTTCTTCAAATCGGTTCCGCCAAACCTGCTTGGTTTGCGTGTAACTATCAGTGGTTGTGGAAGTAGTGTTAGAATCACCTGAAACACTTTGAACTGAATTGGAAACCTGCTGGGCACCCACCCAAAGAGGGTAAAAAGCAACAAATAAAATAGCCAGCGCGGCTACTTGATGAACAATTTTTTTGAACATTGCTCCTCCTTTCCTTCTAAACTTTTATTTCCATTTTTTATGATATCACGCCTTCTTTTTTTAGACAAGGGCCTGGAGGGATTCGAACCCTCGACCAATTGCTTAAGAGGCAACTGCTCTACCACTGAGCTACAGGCCCAATTGCCGGGACCAGGACTCGAACCTGGGACGCGTAGATTTTCAGTCTACCGCTCTGCCCCTGAGCTATCCCGGCCCAATTCCAAATCTTCACACTGTGTAAGGTCTGGGCAGTGGAGGATTTGAACCTCCGACCTCCTCGGTGTAAACGAGGCGCTCTGGACCACTGAGCTAACCGCCCGTTTCCTGACTCTGCCGAGAGCGGGACTTGAACCCGCACGTCCTTACGGACACAGCCTCCTCAAGGCTGCCTGTCTACCAAATTCCAGCATCTCGGCTCTGCCTCATTATACTAAATCAGTAAGCCTTAGGCAAGGGTCTAAAAGCAATTTTTCGGCCAATTTTAAATGGTCTTCTGTGTTGATACCGATGGCCTGCTTTTCATCGGAAATAGAAAGAAGATTAATTTTGACTTTTTGCCTCACCGCCAACTCCATAATGTCAGTGAGGTAATATTCTCCGGAAGCGCTTTTTTTAATCTTGGACAGGTTTCGCCAAAGCCAATCTGTCTCAATCAAATAACAAGAGGGATTACACTCTTTAATTGCCTTCTCTGCTTCAGAGGCTTCTTTTTCTTCGACAATCTTCAAAACACGCCCGTTTTTGTCGCGAACAAGCCGACCATATTGAAAAAAAGAGGGGTTTTTAAAAACAACTGAAACCAAAGAAAGCACAGACTTTGTCTTCTTGTGGCTGGTGATTAATTTTCGGAATGTTTCTGCCTTCCAAAAAGGCATATCCCCCAAAACAATTAACACCCTCTTTATTCCTTTTAAAGCCGGTTTTGCTTTGAAAACAGCGTGGGCAGTGCCTAATCGTTTTTTTTGCCAAACATACTGCGCCCGTTCTTCTAGAAAATCTTTAACCTTCTGTCCTTGAAAACCGATCACCACCACAGGTTTAAAAAAGCCGGCTTCATGCAGGGTGTGGATCAGATAATCAATCATTGGACGACCACCGAGAGGATATAAAACCTTCGGCAAATGCCTTGCCTTCAATCTTGTCCCCTCTCCTGCGGCTAAAACAACTGCTTGAGTGTCTTTCATAATTTTATTTTAAGATATTTTTAAACAAAAAAACAAAAAAGGGCCGCAAAGGCCCAACAACAATAATCAAAAAACAAAACAATACGGCTTCTAATCTTTAAAAAATAAATCAAAACGTTTTTTAACTAAATTCTGAATCTGCTTAGGCAACTGGTCAAAATCAAACTCCAAAAACTCCCTTCCCTGGTCCAAAACAATAACACAGTTGATTCTAGTTTGATTTTCCAAAGGGTCAACCACTTCTTGGTGAAACCTTGTTAAATTACCCGGTTTCAAAGGCAGGTACGCCTTCATTTCTCACCTCCTATTTAAATCAAGATGTTAAAAAATGCACTGCCCAGGGAGGGACTCGAACCCTCACGCCCTGACGGGCATGGCGCCCTGAACGCCACCTGTCTACCAATTCCAGCACCTGGGCTTTATTTTTTCACCTTTTTTATTTTAAGGTACCACTCATTCACATTCCAAAAACGATCCGCCTTTGTCACTCCTTTTGTCTCTTGTTTACCCTTTACTATATCATAAGTTTGATAATAATACACTGGCTGATAAAGAAAAAAAGCCGCTGCTTCATCTTGGATAACCTGCGCCACTTTTTGATAACGCTTGTCCCGCTCAGTTCCATTGGAAATTTGCCGACTTTCTTCCAGCAAAGAATCCACTTCAGGATTTTTCAGACAACTAAAATTCAAACCAGAAGCCGCTGCTTGAGATGAGTGCCAAAAAGGGTAAAGATCTTCATCACCCTTTTGGTTAACACCGGTTAGAAACAAGTCGTATTCTCGATTATTCACCCTTTTCTCCAATTCAGAGTTGGCCAAAGTAATCAGTTGGGTTTTCACACCCAATCTTTCCCAATCCCGTTTTAAAACCTCAGCGATTTTGATATTCTCCGGGAAAGGACTACTTAAGAGGGTAATCTCTTTTGAAGAGTGAGACCGCGAAAGAAACGATTGTGCTTTCTGTAAATCAAAAGAATTGGTATTGTTGGATTGTTCAAACAATGGGGAAGTAATCAAATAAACCTCTTGGTCGGGAAGAGCTGAAGCAATTTCATTTTTATCGACCGCCCAAAACAATGCCTTCCGTAAAAATAGATCTAAATTCCCCGAACATAAATTCACAAAAACGGCTTTATATTGAGGTAAAAGCAACCGAACCGCAGGGCCTGAGGATTTCGTTTCGCTCAGCATGGATAGTATCTTTCTTTTTTGGTAGGCTTTTTTCAGGTCATTTGGGTCTTGATAAACTTGAAAAACAAATTTCTTGATGTAGGGCCTTTGGGCATAATAGTTTTTGTTATAGAGCAGGGTCACCGTGGTTAGGCTTTTGTCTTTTTTCATTCCTTTAAATTGGAAAGGACCGCTCCCTACTGGTTTCTGAAGAAACTGAGAAACAACGATCTGTGAAGGAGAAAGTGAACCCAAAAGATGCTTTGGCACAATCGGAACAGTCAGAGAAAACAGGAAAGGAGCAAAGGGTTGTTTTAATTTGAAAAGCACAGTTTGTGGATCTTTCCTCGCCACCTCGATACCACGGAAACTTTCCTCAAAAGGGCTTTGCAACTCCGGGTTTTGGAGCAAAGTAAAAGTAAACACAACATCATCAGCGGTGACTGGTTGACCATCGTGCCATTGTGCCTTTTTTAAATAAAAAATATATTCTTTGCCATCCGGTGAAATTTCCCAACGTTCAGCCAAATCGCCCACCACTTGCCGTTGTCCATTATATTTTATGAGCGAAGAAAAAATTAGCTTAGCCGCATCCTTTTCCGCCTCGGTCTGTTTCAGTAAAGGGAAAAGGTGATTAATCTCGCCGGTTACCCCTTCGGTATATGTTCCTCCAAAAGCAGGGACAACTGACCATTTTTGCTTTGAAGGTGCTACTAAAACCCCAATCAAAACCAATAAGCCGATAAAAATAATGATTTTGGTCTGCTTGAAAACCTCTTCAACTTTTGAAAAAACAACTTTCAAAATAAAAAAATACCTTTGAGGTAGGTTAGAATGCTTCACTGTCTTTTTATTTTCTTATGGTATTAACCACTGTAATAATAACAAAAATAAAAGCAAGCACGATAGTCAAGTAAAAAAGGAACTTCTCAACTCCTCTTCTGGAATGATAGATACCGGACTCACCCCCAAATGCACCACCCAGTTCGGTTCCTCTTTGCTGAAGCAAAATAGCCCCGATCAAAAGAAGGGCCAAACCGATCTGCAAGAAAGACAACAGATGATCCATAATTGCCTTATTTGATTATAGTGATTCTTCTTTGTCCTGTCAAGGCACTTGATTACTTCAAGCGCGTTTATTATAATAACAAGAGATAGGGGCCTGTAGCTCAGTGGTAGAGCAGCGGCCTTTTAAGCCGCGTGTCGAGGGTTCGATCCCCTCCAGGCCCTTGAAACAAAAAAAGACCACTTGGTCTTTTTTTAAAAATAGGTTTATTTGTTGACCAACCGAATTTAGCGACGTCCCCTCAAAAAACTGGCAAAGACCAAAACGAGCGGCGGTCCTACAACCCAAAGCGTTCGATATTGCCAAACAAAAGCGCCGACCCTGGAAAGATAAATCAAGGACAATCGCGCATCATCAGGCATAAAAGAAAAAACAGAACTAAAAATCAAACCAACTGTCAAAAAACCCAACACCGCATCCAAAAACGGAGTGTAAAATCCTGCTCTTTCTTCTACTGCAAAACCACCCCTTAGAATCATTAAGATGAAAAAAAGCCCAAATAAAGCGGCGGTCACCCCAAAAAACGAGATGTGGTGGCTCCAGGAACCAAGCAAGTCTCCTTTTTCAAGAAAAAAGCGATAAACGCCATCACCCCAGGCATTAGCCACAGCCAGGGCGATATAGGCTGAAACAACAGCAACCAAAAGCCGCTCCTTTTGCGAGAAAAAACCATAAATACTCATCGCCGCGAAACAAATCCCAATAAGCAAATCCCAACTAAAGTTAATCATCTGTCCCTCACTAATAAATTATTAAATCTTAATATCTTAAGTCAAGGAAGGGCCGGTGAAACACTCTCGTTCTGAACCACTTCACCAGAATAAGAGTTAACCTGAATTGACCATTTATCGCCCGTTCCACTGCTATATTCGATTCGCCAATAAAGCCAGTTGTTGGGCGGCTCACGTCTTAAAGTTAGTTCAATCATCCAATCAGAATGTCGCTTCCGAAACTCGCTCCCACCCTGTTTTTCAGCTAACTGCAACGCCTCCACATAGTTTAATTGCCAATATTTCAAATCAATGGGCAAAAGAGAATCTCCCAAGTAATCCTCGACAGGGACCAATGCCCGAATGTATTTTTGACTTTGCTGCGAGATAGTCACCAAAAAATGATATCCTGAAACAGCCGGCGAATCAAAAACATAGGTCTCCACACCTTGTTTTGGTTTTAAAGAAGTTAATTTGATTTGAAGAGCAACAAAAGCCGCATCCTCTCGCCACTGCGCAGCCTTTTGTTGGGCTAACTGAAGATTGGCCTGAGCATCACTACTGAACAGATCCGAACTCATCTGGGTAATAGTCTCCTCGGTCGTGGTGGTCTTTACCTCGCTTCCTTGTTGGGATTGGGTTTGAGATGAAGTTTCTTTTGAGGTATTGCTCACTGTGGTGGTTGTGTTGGTTGCTTTTTGGGAGGTATTCTGATTATTCTTTCGATTACTTAAAAAAAGAACAAGGTTAAATACTAATACCACTAAAACCACCATAGAAATAATGATGGTGATGGTTTTTTTATCGTACATTACTCCCCTTTGTTCCATTGTAAAATAAAATCAAGGGATGTCAATTAATCTATTTCTGATTTTCTTCTTGTTTGGACTCTTTCTTGGAGACAACTTACCCTTTCAAAAACAACCGCTCTTTTGCCTTCTTTTTATCTCTCTCTTACTTTTGGGACTCAGCTTTCTTGTTTCACAGAGAAGTAAACTGATTCTCGCCGGACTTTCTGGTTTTTGCTTCGGCCTTTTTTGGATCGGTCTATTTTTACCGCAAAACCAACCGAACCACATCAGCCATTACAATGGGCAGGTGGTCACGATTTACGGCTGGATTGATGAGGAACCAACTTTGAGCGAGGGGAAAACCAAATTCACGCTCAAGATTGAAGGGATTCAGGGTCGTGTCCTTGTTCAGTTACCTTTCTATGATCAGTATCAGTATGGCGATAGTCTCAAAATGAAAGGGAAATTAAAAGAACCACCTGTCTTTGATGATTTTAATTATCGCAACTATCTCAAAGGGGCAAACATTTATAGCCTTCTTATCAACCCCAAAATTGAAAAATTAAATCAATTTAAGGGCTCACCACTAAAAAAATCTCTCTTTGCCCTCAAAAACCGTTTTCAGGAGAAATTAAATCAATTCTTACCTGAACCAGAAGCTTCGTTAGCCAATGGACTTTTATTTGGCGAACGAACCACTTTTCCTCCCTGGCTTAAAGAAAGTTTCGTTAATAGCGGAATCATTCATATCACCGCCTTGTCGGGCTACAATGTTTCGATCATCTCCAAAAGCCTTTCCCTCTTTTTTGACCAACTTTTCCCTTCTTTATCTTTCTGGTGTGCTTTACCCTTGATCTGGTTATTTGTTTTAATGGTTGGCGCCCAAACCACCATCGTCCGAGCCGCCATTTTTGCCTCACTGTTGCTTATCGCTCCTAAGGTGGGACGGCGGCGAGATGTTCTTCGAGGATTGCTTCTTGTAGCCACTCTGATGACCTTACCAAATCCCTTTATTTTGAAATACGATAGCAGTTTCCAACTTTCTTTTTTAGCCACTGCTTCTCTTTTTTATCTGACGCCAAGTTTAGAAAAATGGCTCGGCTCTTGGCAGGACCTGGACTGGGTTAAAGATGCTATTGTCACAACCTGTTCCGCCCAATTGTTTGTCTTACCCATCCTTTTATTCGGTTTTAAACAACTCTCTCTGATTGCCTTACTTACCAACGCCCTGGTTTTGCCCATCGTTCCCTTAACAATGCTCTTTGTCTTTCTCACCGCTTGCCTCGCTTTCCTTTCTTCTTCTTTTGCTTCTTTGTTCAGTTTCTTCGCCTTTATCCTTTTGAAATACATTATCTTGGTCAGCCTACACCTTTCGAAACTTCCTTTTGCCGTGGTTAAGGTCACGCCTACCACTTTTTGGTGGACTTTTCCTTATTGGTTGGCGATCTATTTACTCGTCCGATATTTTCATTCTTTGAAAGATAGACCCAAGGGTGTTATAATCAAATTACCCAAAAAGAGGAGTTGAAATAAAATGCTCTTTTAAAAACCCCTCTTTACGCGCCGGGCTGTTTGGTTACCCACGAGGTAATCCTAATGCCAAGATTACCGAAATTACCTCTGCGGAGATTTCTAAAAAGCGATTTTCTCTTGAACTACCAAAAAGACTACCAGTATCTTTACCTGATTCGAATGAGTATTACGGCACATTCTATATCCGGCTCTGCCAAGATAAAAATAGCAAATGGGATCTAAAGGAAAAATGTATTGGGACGCCGCAGCGGGACTTTCTTCTTGTCTATTGTCAAAAAGAGATGGTCAATCTAAAATCTGGTTGAATCTGGTTTTTTTTCGAGTTTGCTCGTCTTACGGCCCGAGGAATCGACCGAAATTTTCTCACCCCGAGATTTCAATAGTCCGAAGGCAGAAATGGTTTTTCTCGCTCAATAAAACACTTATCTTGGTCTTGCCACGGTATGAAACCGTGACTTTTTATTTAGATCTTGAGGTCAATAACTTCTTTCAAAGAAAAAATCTCTTTGGAAGATGGCAGCGCCGGCGGGATTCGAACCCGCGATTTTGGGCCTGAAAAGCCCACGTCCTAGACCAACTAGACGACGGCGCCACATTATCAATTTTAGCAAAGCAAATTGCCAAAATCAACCCTCAAACAGTCTTTTTGCCTCTTCCCAAAAACCTGGGTCACCTTGTTTTTTCATCCAATACCACCACTCGGCGCCCCAAAGATAAATTTCGCCGAATCCCGTCCTTTTGGCAAATTCCACGTTTTTCCTTAATTGAACAAGATTCATTGAACGATATTGCTCAGAAATAGGAGTCTTAATCAGCTCCTTGCGCGTCCACGGTTCTGCTTGAAGCTCAGAAACAATCACCTGGTCAATCGGCTTACCTACCAGACGGGCTTTGAGATGATAGTAGGCCGGGGGAATAAAACCACCATATTTGATGTAGCCAAACCAAGATTGGGCAACCACCCGATAAATTGATGTTCCTAAATAATCACTCAGGGTTTTTGTTCTGAGCCAACTACCAAATTCGCCTGAATCAGTAACCATAATCGGATGCCTTCCATCCAAAGACCGGACCAAAGAAATTTCTTGCAGCAATAATTTTTTGTTATGCTTAGGACAGTCGCCAAATAAATCTAAAAAGGGCTCATTTTCAACTTGCCAGATCTTCAAAGCGGGACTACCGCGATAACGAAGAACGATTTTTTGCAAATAATTAAGCAGTGCCTCTTGAAATTGTTTATCTGGAAGTTTGGAGGCCCATTCGGGAGTATGGCATTCAGGCCAACGGGGCACTCTTTGGCCAATAGCCAAAATCAATTTGACTCCACGTTTTTCGGCTTCTTTAACCTGCCAGTCTAATTCTGTAAAATCATCCTCCTCTTTGCTTCTTGGCTCGATTCGGTTCCAATAAACACTAATCCGAATGTTTCTTACCTTTAAGTCATCGAGGATGGCTAAATAGGTTTCTTTGGGATTTAAACCCAAATATTCTGCTTGAGCAGCGGCAAAAGAAACCCCAAAGGAAGGTGGGTTAGAAGAGGAAAAGTCTAATAAAAAGAGGGAATACCAAACAGCAATCAATAAAAGAAAAATTAAACCAACCCAAATGAACCACTTCATTTTTCTATTCTTCAAAACCATTTTCACGCGCAATTTGGCCATAAAGATAGGCACTCGGTCTGATGCGTCGTTTCATCGTTTGGTAGTCTACGGCAATTAATCCAAACCTGGGCCCAAATCCATAATCCCATTCAAAATTATCCAAAAGCGACCAATAAAAATAGCCTTTGACCTCTACGCCTTTTTGAATGCCTTGCCAAATCGCCTTCAAAGTCTCTTTGATGTACCACGAACGATAGCGATCTTGGACATCAGCGAGTCCGTTTTCAGTGATATAAATGGGTAAACGGTATCTTTTTAATCCCATCAGAACAGGATAGATTCCCTCGGGATACAATTCCCAACCAATATCAGAAACAATCTTGTTTTCATTTTGATTTAAGCGATGATGGATCCGGTTATGAAAATAGTAATTTAGGCCAATGAAGTCTTGTCTTTTTCCAATCTTTTGCAAAAAATAATGATTCCAAAAATAATCTACAGAATAACACAAAAATCGATCATAAGGGTTAAAGGAAGGGGTTTCAAAATAGACATTGTTTTTGGCCACGCCAACCTTGGCATTAGGCTGATGTTTTTTAATCAGAGCATAACTCCTGCGATGGGCTAAAATCAGATGGTGTAAAACTCTTCGAAAAGCCAACCAACTCCTTTTTTGGGGTGGCCAGCGACCTTTAAGATAGGAATAAAAGGCGTAAATTTCTGGTTCATTCAAAGTAAGCCAAAAACAAACATCATTTTGAAAAAGAGAAACCACCTTGTCAACATAGCGTAAGAAAAATTCAATTGTCTTCTGGTTCTCCCAACCTCCCTTCTCTGCCACCCAACAAGGCAGGGTCCAATGCCAAAGAGTAACAAAAGGGGTAATCCCCTTTGTTTTTAAACATTCAAACACCCTCTGATAATGACTAATCACCTCTTGGTTAAACTCTCCCTCCTCTGGTTCAATCCGTGACCATTCCAATGAAAAGCGATAAGCGTTCAGTCCCAGTCGATGAAGAAGTGAAATATCCCAAGAAAAAAGATGGTAATGATTGCAAGCGAGTCCAGAGAGAAAGTTCTCTACTGACTGATGATGTTTTTGGGCCAATAGCGGTGCTACTTTTTTCTCCCAAAGTGTCCAATCATTTAAGTTATTCCCCTCCACTTGATGAGCTGAGGTGCTGGCACCCCAAAGGAACCCTTCCGGAAATTGATATTTCATTGATGAATCCTCTGTCTATTTTTTAAAAACGACCGTCTTCAAAATGTTAGACGGCCTCTTCCTCAGCGATATGTCCCAATCAACTCACCCCAACCCAAAATTTTTCCCTCGATTGCCTTTTCTAAATCCTCTCTGGTTGCCCTTGAATCAAGATTCAACCAACTGTTTAAAGCATAAATTTTAAAATGATAATGATGGGTACCACTGGGTGGACAAGGACTGTCATAGCGTTGATTTTTAAAATCATTTTGTCCCACCACTGCTTTTGAAGGCAAAACATCTGGAGCGATCAAATCTGTTTCTTTGGGAAGATTCCAGACTACCCAATGGCTCCAAACCTTCCTCGGCGCATCCGGATCATCAACAATCAGAACAAGACTGATTGTACCAGAAGGAACTCCCTTGATCGTTAGCGGAGGATTGGTATTTTTCCCATTGCAGGTATATTCTCGAGGAATGGTTTGGTTGTTTTGAAAAGCAGAACTGGTGAGTTGAATGGTTTTTAAACCACTTAAATCCTGAACAAAAGAGGAGACTTTTTTCTTTTGGTTGATTTTGAAACCGACTAATGTGAGGGTCAAAATAACAAAAAGGGTAACCAAGATTCCAAAGACCCAGTTCCATCTCACTACCGCCTCCACAAACCATGCAGGTTACAGTAAACCCGCACTGTCTGTACTTTCTCGGAAGGAATCTCGAATTCAACCATCGGCTGGTCATTGGGCTGAAGCATTCTGATTTGCCTTGCCCCTTCTCCAATGACCTCAATCCACTCAATGTAATGGTCCGGCTCCATAGGATGCAACACAAAACCGACTTGAACCCGAATCCCTTTTTCGGTTTTTTCAATCACAGGTAGGTGCTTTTCTTCACCCAGATCATGCTCCTTCTCCTGAACCAATGTCATATTCTGACCGCAACAAACCAAAACCCCACCACCAGGATGAAAAACCTCAACGACATTACCGCAAACATTACAACGATAGATTTCTCCTTGGTGGGTCACCTTTTCTCCTCAACCTCTCTTGCCCCTTTCTTCAATTCTTCTACCTGCTCTTGATCATGCTTCAGTAATAAGGCCTCAAACTCTCCAACGTGGGTCTTTTCTTCCCGAGCAATGTCTAAAAGAATCTCTCTGATTTGAGGATCATCGGTCATTTCTGCCATTTGTTGGTAAAGACTAACCGCATCCAACTCAGCAATCATCCCCAAGCGTAAAATCTGCTCGTTCAACTCCTTTTGTGTAACCTTTGACATTGAAATGGGTTTTTCTGACAGCATCGTAGCCTCCTTTTGTTTTGATTTTGAGTTAGTTGATTCTTTTTTATTCTTTCAAACTTTCTCCCCCCTGTCAATTTTACCATCAATCACAATCAAAGCATGAAAATCTTGATAGAGCCGATAATCCCTGGGAAGATGGATGTGGCAAAATTGTTGAAGATGAAAATAATCAAGGGGAATGTTTAAACCTCTCTTCTTTATCAGCCGTCGGGTATACTCATCAATCACAAACACTGGTTTATCTAAGGCGTAAAGAAGAATATCATCAGCGGTCTCTGGCCCAATTCCTTTCACTCGAAGCAGTTTGTGCCGCAAAGAATCAAGTGGCACTCTTTTCGTTTTTAACAAAGAACCGTATTCTTGAAGGATAAAATTAACTAAATTCAGAAGATAAATTGTCTTCGTTTGGTAAAAACCGACTGGTTTCAACAAAAGAGCCAACTCCTCTGGCCGACTCTTCTGGATTTCAGCTAAATGGCAAACTCCTTTCTCTTTCAGCTGGGAAATCGCTTTTTCGACATTCCTCCAGTTGGTTCGTTGGGTCAACACTGCTCCAATCACCACTTCTTCTCTTTCTAAAAGAGTCTTTGGTCTCTTGCACCAAAGTCGCCATTGACCTTCTGGCCTGCCGTATTTTTGCTGAAGCTCGCGGAATAAATCGAGCAAATCTAATTTTTCCATTTTCATCCATTAGCTATAACCGAAACGCGCATTAATCCAATCTCCGAGGCAATGAGTTAAAACAATCACTACTAAAGCAATCCCGAGATGTTCCTCAATCACCTTTTGAGGAGAAAGTCTTTCTCTTTTGGCTAAATAATAGCTCGCTGTCCCCAAAATGAAGAAGCCCCAAATCAGGCTGACAACAATTGCCCAGCTCAGCGAGAAGATCAAAACAGGCAGAATAAAGCTCAAAGCCACGAGAAACTTTGTTAAAAAAGTAAAAACAGTGGCTCGCCAGATCCCCTCGCTATCGTGTTGGTTTTCTGATTCTTCTGAAATATGAATCCCTAACGCATCCGAACAGGCATCTGTCACCGCAATCGCCAAAACCCCACCAATCACCGCCAACCTGGAATGGGTACCTGAGTGAAGACCAACCATTAATCCTAAGGTTGTAATCACGCCAGAGGTTAACCCAAAATTTAAGCCAGTCACTTCCGATGGAGAAATTTGCCATAAACCAGACCACCTTCTCTTCATCTTGCTATTTTAGGGCATTAGCGAAGAGTGGTGATGAAGGATTTTCCACTCTCTTTTTTGATTCTTTTGCCAAACGAAGGTAAAACGTGCCAGAACAACCTCTCTTTGCTTCGCTGTTTTGAGATAGAAACGGTAGATCCCAAGATGCAAATAATAATCTGAATCCAAACCAACTATCTCTTCTTCAACAATCTCGCTTTGGGGATTTTTGGTTAAAAAATGTTTAAAATACTCTTCGATCTCTTTGGGACCTTTTTTAATCTCGCCCATCAAAGTAGGATGGAGGGTGGCTTTCAAATGATACAAACCAGCCACCCTTTTTGGTTGACCGGACAAAAGCGCCTGATTCCAAAGCCCAAAATTGTGATGGGCTAATTGCTCTAACACTCTTTGCGCCATCCTTTTTATTAACTCATTTTTTAAAGAACTTGTCAATTTAAATCTGACCAACCAGTTCTGTTTTCACCTTGATTGTCTTTTCGCCAGGCTGCCAACTGGCCGGACAAACCAATCCCTTGTGTTCACTGACAAACTGACTTGCCCTGAGTTTTCTTAAGGTTTCCTTGATGTTTCGACCAATACTGTTGTCATGCATCTCGAGTGACCTTAAGATGCCGTCGGGGTCAATCATAAAGGTGGCTCGTTGAGAAAGTCCTTCTTCTTCAATGTAGGTTCCGAAAAGTCGAGAAACCTGACCGGTAGGATCAGCCAACATCGGATATTGAACTTTTTGAATTGCCGGCGAATGGTCGTGCCAGGCTTTATGAGCAAAGGCAGTATCTGTACTGATACTCAGAATCTCGGCATTAATTTTTTTAAATTCAGAATAAAAATCAACCGCTTCTTCCAATTCTGTGGGGCAGACAAAGGTAAAGTCAGCGGGATAAAAAAGTAAAATCACCCATTGACCACGATAATCTTTAAGACTGACTTTTTTAATTTCATTGTTCACAAAGGCATCAAGCTGAAAATCAGGAACCTTTTGACCAATTTTAACCATTTTTACCTCCTTGATTAAACTTATCTTTTATATCTTTTTGACACTTCGGACATAAACCATATAATTCCAAGCGATAGTCCCAAATTGGACCGGGGGCGATATTTTTTAAACAAAGAGCACACTGTTTTTCTTCGGCAAACAGATCCACAATCGAACCGCATTTTTGACAATGAAAGTGGAAATGAGGGAGGGGGTTGCCGTCGAAACGAGAAGCCCTATCTGCAAAGGTAAGCTCCAAAATCCGACCTTCTTCTTTTAACCGTTTTAGGTTACGATAAACCGTCGCCCGACTCAACTGGGGAAGTTTCCTTTTGATTTCCTGATAGATGGTTTCTGCGGTAGGATGAGTAGTGGTCTTTTGTAAATAGCGAAGAATCACTGCCTTTTGAAATGTTTCTCTTTTTTCTTTCATCTTTTACTCCTTGGGATGGTGCCCCTGCCAGAAAAACTGGCAGGGGCAAATATGTTTTGGTTTTTTTATTTCATCTTCCCTCCTTTCTAAAATTTAATATCTCAAAATAATTATTATCAAATAAAACTTATTATTAATAAAAGTCCTTGTCAAGGGCCAACCTGTGGATAACTTCTATCTTTGCCCTCGAAGGGTAAAAATTCAAAATCACCCTCTTTTCCAATTGAGTTCCAAACAAAAGGAAGATTAATCAAGCAGGTTCTTTCAACCCCGGTTTTCAAATCATCCAAAGCTGTCTCAAGCAGGACCCAAAATAAAAAAGATTCATAACACGCCTTTGGAATCCTTATTCTTGCAAAAATCAGATTCTCTTCTTCGCCTTAGATAAGGTTGATGAGGGCTAACTAAAAAAGGGGGAAATACTGACTATCTCCGCACCCCAGGGACAGTATGTTTTGACAACATTTAACCAGTAATCTCAATGCTTTTCTACCTCAGAAAGCAATCCATCGCAAATTTCCGGCGCGGATTCTACAAACTTCATAATTTCTGGAACTTGGTGCCAACTCCAAGGGGCGTTAAGTCCGCCGTTGCCTCTGAAAAACTCTCCGCAAGGAATACAAGCACCTTTTTGATTGGCATAACTCTTTCCTTTTTGGATTTCTTGAGGAATGGAAAAATCTTGTTAAAGCCCTAAAGAATAAAAATTGGTATAATGAGTGTAGATAAAAATGGCAGGATTTTTAGGTCATTTTTTAAGAAAAAAACAAGGAGCGATTAATCTTGCTCAAACCGTACATCCGCCTGAATCTGTCGGCCGCCTGATTAGCCTGAGTGAAAAAGAAGTCAATGTTTTATTGCACCTTTTTCACTCCTCTTCAAAGGGATTAACATTAGAAGAAGTTCGTTCTCGTCTTAGGCGTTATGGTCCAAATGAGGTGATTCAGCAAAAACCGCCTTCCTGGTGGGCGCAACTCATTCGTTCCTTTACCACTACCTTTAATCTAATTTTGCTTTTCGTTGCTGGTATTTCTTTTTTTACAGATGTCCTCTTTGCAACGGAAAATGAGAGAAGTTGGGGGAAAACGCTGGTTCTTTTAACCATCATCTTAATCAGCGGCTTTCTGCGTTTTATTGAGGAATTCCGTTCTCAAAAAGCGATTGAAAAACTGGAAAAGATGGTTCAAAACAAAGCCCGGGTTCTGCGCCGCACCCTAAAGGGAGAAACCCAAGAGAAAGAAATTCCTATCAATGAGGTGGTTCCAGGAGATATTATCCTGCTTTCGGCTGGGGATATTGTCCCGGCTGACATTCGGCTTTTACGTTCTGATGAGCTTTTTGTCACTCAATCAGTCTTGACCGGTGAATCAATGCCCACAGAAAAGGACTGGCAAAAGCTCAAAACCAAAATAGAAAACCCCCTGGAGATTCCTAATCTCTGTTTTATGGGCACAAGCGTGGTTACCGGAACAGCCACTGGTTTGGTTATCGCAACAGGCAAAGAGACAGTGTTGGGTTCAATAGCCAAAGAGATTGCGGCTGAGCGACCATCCACCAGCTTTGATTTAGGGATAGCCAAAATCAGCCGGCTGCTTTTAACCTTTATTTTGATTATGACTCCTTTTGTCTTTCTGATTAACTGGCTGACCAAAAATGACTGGTTTTTAGCGCTTCTCTTTGCTTTAGCAGTGATGGTAGGTTTGATTCCAGAAATGTTTCCCTTAGTTGTTTCTGCCAATTTAGCTAAGGGTGCAATCAGGATGGCGAAAAAGAAGGTGATTGTGAAACGGCTCAACGCCATTGAAAACTTTGGGGCAATGAATATTCTTTGTACCGACAAAACCGGCACTTTAACCGAAAACCGTGTTGTCTTGGTCCGTTATCTCAATCCCCAAGGTGAGGAAGACAAACGGGTGCTTTATCTGGCCTATTTGAATAGCGTTTTCCAGACCGGTTTAAAAAATTTGATGGATGAAGCAGTTTTGGAAAGAAAAGAGAAAATTACTTCCATGCTTTCGAAGGATTATCAAAAAATCGACGAAGTGCCTTTTGATTTTGAGCGCAAGCGGATGTCAGTGGTTCTGGAAAAAGAGAACAAAAGGCTGCTTGTTTGTAAGGGTTCGCCAGAGCAGGTTTTAGAGATTTGTCAAAAATTAGAATTGAAAGAGCAAAAACAAGAATTACTTTCTTCTAAGCTCAAAAAGCAGCTCAAAGATTTATATATCAGGTTAAGTGAAGATGGTTTGCGGGTCTTGGCAGTGGCTTATCGTTATTTACCGGTTGAACCACGGCAAGAATACACAAAAGAAGATGAGAAAGATTTGATCTTTGTTGGCTATATCGGCTTTCTGGATCCTCCGAAAAAAACTGCTAAAGAAGCACTGGAATTTCTCACCAAATATGGTATCAATATCCGCATTATCACCGGCGATAATGAGATTGTCACCAAAAGAATCTGCGAGGAGGTCAAACTCCCCACTCAAAGGATTGTCTTGGGTTCAGAGATTGCCAAAATGTCAGAGGAGGAGTTAGAGAGGGTGGTCAGAACCACCACTGTCTTTGCCAAAACCGAACCGCTGGAAAAAGCCAGAATTGTGGAGGCGCTCAAAAAAGCCGGCTTTGTGGTGGGGTACCTAGGAGACGGAATTAATGATGCCGCAGCAATGCAAAAGGCTGATGTGGCGATATCGGTGGATAAAAGTACGGATATTGCTCGCGAGTCAGCGGACATCATTCTTTTAGAGCATAATTTGAGGGTTTTGGGCGATGGGGTTTTAGAGGGCCGCACAATCTTTGGCAACATTATGAAATATATCAAAATGACTACAAGCTCTAACTTCGGCAATATGTTTAGCGTGCTTGCGGCCAGCGCTTTCTTACCTTTTTTACCTATGCTTCCCATCCATATTCTGATTCAGAATCTTTTATATGACATTTCCCAATTGGGCATCCCTTGGGATTCAGTAGACGAAGACTTTTTGCTTAAACCGCGCCAGTGGGATCCTTCTGGGGTAGGTCGGTTTATGCTCATCTTGGGACCGCTAAGTTCATTTTTTGATATTTTAACCTTTTTGGTTTTGTGGTTTGTTTTCAAAGCCAATTCGCCTCTTTGCCAAGGTCTTTTTCAGGCCGGTTGGTTTGTTGAAGGGCTACTCTCTCAAACCATTATTGTTCATATGATTCGCACCATCAAGATTCCTTTTGTCCAAAGCCGCGCCGCCCTGCCGCTGATGCTTTCTACTTTCGGAGTGATTCTTATTGGCGCAATTATTCCCTTCTCCCCTATTGGCCATTCTCTGGGTATGCAGAGTCTACCAAAAGCGTATTTTCTCTGGCTTTTGCTAATTCTGATTAGTTATATGTTATTTACCCAATTAATCAAAGGTTGGTATATCAAAAAATTTAAGAGCTGGTTAGCTTAAAAGGAGACAAAGTGAAGAAATTTTTTCTTTGGTTACTCTTTCTCTTGGCTTGTTTTTTTCTTTTTTTCTCAGAGGCGCAGGCAGCCAAAAGCTATTATCCGGGCATCAAGCGACGCCTCAAAAGTTATTACTATCAACTTCAACGCAAACCAAAACCAACTGTTAAACTCAAAACCCAATTCCACCGCCAAGAACATTCTCTCAGCTGTGAGGTAGCCGCTTTAAAGATGGCTCTTTCTGTCAAAGGAATGAACCCATCTGAATCAGAACTGATTCGGCAACTTCCTTGGCAGCCGATGTGGGGTAATCCTCATCAAGGTTTTGTGGGCGATATCAACGGGGGAATGCTCAAAACCGGCTATGGCGTTTATTGGAAACCAATTGCCAAAATTGCTCAAAGATATCGTCCGGCCGAGGCATTTGAACATTGGTCAGTTCAGCGCCTTGCTTCTGAAATTCAAAGAGGCAATCCCGTGGTCGTCTGGGGTTATGTGGGCAGTGGGAAAAGAAGGTTTTGGCGAGCACCGGATGGAACACCCATCTGGGGAGTTTCGGGTGAACACGCTCGAACAGTGATTGGCTTTGCTGGCTCGGTGACCAATCCGCAAGGCTTTTTCCTCCTTGATCCCATCTATGGTGAAATCTATTGGAACACCAAGAGCCTTCAAAGCAATTGGGCACCTTTTGGCAATGCTGGTGTGGTCATCCGTTAGTGATTTTTGATCAAATTCTGTATAATTTAGTCCATTATGAAACGTCTCTTTCTCATCCTTTCTGCGCTTTTCATCCTCTCGGGTCTTTCTCTTTGGTTAATCAAAGAGTCCAACCAACCCACCCCTTCCCCCAAACACACAGAGCAAAACCGACCCTTACCCCAGCCCAAAAACCAACCTCCTCAAACCACTCCTCAACCGATACCACTACCTTCCTCCTTTGACCTTCCTGTTGGGTTTGTTCCCCAAGCCCCTTTTGGAGTCTGGGACGAGCTTCATAACAATGCCTGTGAAGAGGCGTCCTTGGTCCTGGTTCATTACTATAAAAAAGGACTAACTTTAACCAAAGAAAAGATGGAAAAGGAAATCCAAGCCCTTGTTCAATGGCAAATCAAAAAATACGGCCAGCACAAGGATTTAACCTTAAAAGAGGTAGCTGAAATGGCTCAAGAGTTCTATGGCTATCAAGAAGTGAGGGTGATTAATGATTTTGACTGGCAAGAATTAAAAAGAGAAATTGTCCAAAACAATCCGGTCATCATTCCAGCGGCGGGTCGTCTTTTGGAAAATCCCTATTTCCGCCAACCAGGTCCCATCTACCATATGTTGGTCATCCGGGGGTATAATGAAAAAGAGGTGATCACCAACGATGTCGGCACCAAAAGAGGAGAAGGTTATCGTTATTCTTATCAAACACTTGATAGGGCCATCCATGACTGGACAGGCCGACCAGAAACAATCACCCAAGGCCGCCGAGCAATGTTGGTCATTATTAAATAATTCCCAATGAAGAGAAAAGAAGCGAAAAAGGAATTGCCCCAATCATTCTTTTGATTGTGATTGGGGTGGTTGCCATGCTGGCGACTACATCGGTCATCTATTTTATCTCGCGAAGAATTTCTTCCTCGGAAGAAATGGCCCCACCAAGAACAACCAGCCCAGCTACTACCTCAGAGGAGACCTCGGGCGAAGAGGGATGGACGATTTATCGCCATTCCAGGTTGGTCATCAATTCAAATACCCGCGCTCTGGGCAGGTTGAGGAAGTCACTGAAACAGACGAAACCACCGGCTCGTCTGTCTATTTAGTCAAAAACCAACCTGCGGGATTAAATTACACCTTGAAACTCCGTTTCGAAAGAAATACCAGTGAATTTATTCCCTTATCCCCCACACCCCAGAACGCGGAGATAGTCGAACAAATTCCTGACAAGGCGATTCAAATCTTAGGGGCACCGGTGATTCCTTTGGCTTATTTAAGGGGTGGTCGGGTGGTCGCGTTTGTTTATGAACAAGTATCTAACACTGAGCGGAAGTGCAGTTGTCGATTTGTGGCCAAAATTACGCCCCAAGCAGGCTCTGAACCCGCTCGTGAGGCAAACAATCTCTTAGATCTTCTAACAAGATTCTCCAATCTATCCAGTGGTTGGAATAAATCACTCCTCATCAAACAAAAACACAAAAAACTATCCTTAAGACCTTTTAGAGTAGGCGAGATAAGAATAAACCAAGAGCAAGAGAACAACCAAAAGCAAAGGAACCAGCAAAAAGTAGAAAGCAAGGCAGGGCCAGAAAAAACCGCAAAGAGCAAGCAAGGCAATCATCTTAAAAAGCCTCGCCCCCAATTGATGTGTCTTCTGCCAGACAGTTTGGTCGCTTAGCGTCCAAGGCGTTCGGATTCCAACGAACCAATTGGGCTCGGCTTTCTCCAACAACAATCCGCAAAAATAGTAAAGCAAACTAAAAGCGGGAACCAGCGCCTTCATTAATTGAAATCGCCAACCAAGATTCCACAAAATGGTCAAAAGGTAAAGATACAAAAGAAAGCCAACCAAAAAAAGAATAAAAAGATCAAAATATCGCCGGAATTTCTGAAGATTTTCTTTTAAGGGGTCAATTCCGGGAATGAGCAGAAAAAGAAGGAAAATGACTACTAAAACCAATGGCAATAAAAAAACTCCCCAAAAACGCGGAAGATACCCGTCGACCACTCCCCGAATATTCCAATGAGAAGCCATCTCTAACGGCATCCTGGGATACAAAAAACCAGCCAAAACAAAAGCAAACAAAACCAAACCACCAATCAACCAAACGGCGTATTTCATTTTATTCCTTGCAACAGTCGATAATTTTAGCGAGCAAATCGCCTAATTTTTGAAACAGACCTTCTCGCTTTAAATCATGCTTATTTAAGGCCTTCTCGTCTATCCTTTGAACATCTTTAAGAGAAATTAAACCAAGATTGACTCCCCAAAAGAGAGAATAAAGTTGATAGGCTTTTTGGAAAAATTGGTCTGCTTCTTCTTTTTGCCCTTCACCCAAACACTTTGTCCCCACTTCCATCAGCCGCATGGAGGCAGCAAGCAAATGCTTAGCAAGACACCACCACTCCCCCTCTTCTTGACGAATCAATTTTTTTAACAACTCCTTGCGCAGATGACGCACCTGATTCAAAAGGTCAAAATATTTCTCTTTTTTGGTCTTAACCGCGGTGAAGAAGAAGTGCTCTTCAATCGAAACCAAATTCATCACCGCCAAAGAAAGGTCCTCGTCTTTAGATAAATCGAGCGGATTTTCTTTCTTCAATTGATTGACTTTCTGAATCAACTCTTTTAGATTTTCAATTGCCATTTTCCTCCTTTCAAGTTAAAAGGTAAAAAAACAAACTCAAAATCAAAAGAGGAATCAAGGGCAAAACCACTTTTTGGAAAGGAAAATAGACCTGACCATTGTTTTTTCTTTTGAGAAAAAAATGAAACCAAACACCAAACAAAAAACCAAACGAACCCGCCACCAACCCTAAAATCAACTTATCCATACCCCAAAGACGGTTAAAGATATGACCTACAAGACCGGTGAAATACAAAGGGAGAATGGTAATCAGATAATAACCTAAAGCAAGCCAAAACCACCTTCCCCAAAAACGGACCTTCTTTTTTTCTAAAAAACCATCTGTCCAGAAAGTCAAAGAAACCAAAAGCCCGCCGAGCCAAACGCCACTAATGGTATCGTCAACCTTCAACCAACGCGAGAGCCCGATTCCTGCCACCACTGCCACTGTGCAGACCGGGCAGACCGCCTTTGCTCTTTCGAACCAAAAAAGAATCAACACCGCAAAGAGAGTAAACCAGTTCATTTTTCTGCTATTTTCTTTTTTAAGAAAGCAATAATATCAGTGTCACCAATCAAACAATGCTGACCATCCCACAAAAAGGGTACCCCTAATTCATTCTCTGGAATTCGACATGATTTCGCTCTTTCGACCATCTCTTTGGCGTTTTGAGAATCATACCAAACCTCTTTTTCCTCAAGAGCAACCTTCTCTTTGACCTTGTTTTGTTCAATAAATTCCTCCACCCGAGCGCAATGAGGGCAACCCTGACCATAATAAAGAATCAACTGATTGGTGCTGGCGGGAGAACTGGGTTTCTGTTGGCTTTTTTTCTCCTTATTCAAATTGGCTGCCTCTAACCCAAAAAAGACAATCGCCAGCATCCCTAAAAAAATCACGATATATCTCATTTCCACTCCTTTTTCCATCATAAAACCTCTTGGGAGAAAAATCAAAAAGATGGATATGTATTCAAGAAATCAATATCTTAAAGCCTCCTTCTTACATGATCAAAATAAAGTTTTTCGCTTATCTAATTAATGCCTTACACGGCGTCAAAGAGCTTGCCGAAAAATTAGCTATCTCCTCCAGCGCAGTAGCGCAAATGGTTGAGGACTTGGTGGAAAATGGCTACCTTGTAAGGACAAATCATCCCAAGGACCACCGCTTTGTGC
>Ga0078972_1002711_pt1 | contig 57026 bp, 48 predicted proteins | sample YelNatPaOPGAMG01_FD_67568 | JGI IMG/M metagenome (GOLD analysis project Ga0078972, IMG submission 67568) | Hot spring thermophilic microbial communities from Obsidian Pool, Yellowstone National Park, USA - OP-RAMG-01 (SPADES assembly) (version 2) | ecosystem: Environmental > Aquatic > Thermal...
TTTCCATGCTTTTACCTTGTCCCCAATTCCTTGAGAACATGAATTTTTCGTAAAAATTGGGTTAGGTTTTTAGATGACGCAACATATCAGCGTAGGGTTAGATTTTTGATGGCGCAAAACGTAATTGTGACATTTATTTTGATTTGAGGTATAATAATGGTTAAAACTTAGGTTAAATTTTAAAGTTGGGAGCTTGAAGCTGGAGGTTAAAAGTTTATAAAGGTAAAAAGGAGGAAAAAATTATGGCTTTAGATGCGGCAGCAAAGGAAGTTTTAGAAAGAGCAAAGGCGGATAAGATTAAATTTGTTCTTCTGCAGTTTACCGACATTTTGGGAATGATTAAAAGTGTAACTATTCCTTTTGATCGCCTCCGGGATGCCTTGGAGAAAGGGGTTTGGTTTGATGGTTCATCCATTCAGGGCTTTGTAAGGATTTGCGAGTCGGATATGATTTTAAAGCCCGATCCTTCAACCTATCAGGTAATTCCCTGGAAGGTTGAAGGCAAAGAATCAGCTAGGATCATTTGCGATGTTTATACTCCTGAGGGGGAACCTTTTGAAGGAGATCCGCGCGGAATTTTAAAAAAGGCGCTAAAAGAAGCAAACCGAATGGGTTTTGCTTACTATACCGGACCAGAAGTTGAATTTTATCTTTTGAAAAAAGAAAATGACCAGATTACTACCGTGCCTCATGATATTGGGGGTTACTTTGATTACCCGGTAAGGGACCTGGCTTCTGAGGTTAGAGAAGACATTATCTTTGCTTTGGAGGCTATGGGGATGGTGGGGGAAATGTCTCACCATGAAGTGGGTCCAGGCCAGCATGAAATTGATATTCGCTATGCCGAAGCTTTAAATTCAGCTGATAATGTTATCACCTTAAAGTACATTATTAAATCCATTGCCAGCCAGCATGGGCTTTATGCTTCCTTTATGCCTAAGCCGCTTTTTAAGCAAGCGGGCTCTGGCATGCATGTTCACCAGTCGCTGTTTGATAAAAAAGGAAAGAATGCTTTCTATCATCCCAAAGATAAGTATCGTATTTCTGATGTGGCTTATGGATTTTTAGCGGGTCAGTTAGTTCATGCCAAGGGCTTAACCGCTATCGTAGCTCCTACGGTTAATTCTTACAAGAGATTAGTTTCTGGTTACGAAGCTCCGGTTTATATTTGCTGGGGACAGGTTAATCGCTCGGCTTTGATTAGGGTTCCTCGGTATTCTCCCGGAAGAGAACAATCAACCCGCTTAGAACTGCGCTGTCCCGATCCTTCTTGTAATCCTTATTTGGCCTTTGCGGCAATGTTGAGCGCAGGGTTAGATGGGATTAAAAAGAACATGAAACCTCCAAAGCCCGTAGAAGAAGATGTTTACCAATTTAGCGAAGAAAAATTAGCGGAGTTGAAAATTGATACTCTACCTTTTTCCATTAAGCGAGCGGTGGAAGAACTGGAAAAAGATGAGGTGCTTCGTCAAGCCCTAGGCAAACATACTTATGAGAAATTTCGCGAAGCAAAACTAGCTGAATTTGACGACTATCGTTTGCAAATTACTCCTTGGGAAATAAGTAAGTATTTGGAAGCACTCTGAGGTTTTTTGGCAGCCCTGTTGATGCGTCGCGATTCGTGGTTCGTGGATCGAGCAACGAGTAGCGAAGAACGAACGACGAATAGTTTTTGCTAAGCCGAGGGTTTAACTCCTTTCAGGGATGAAGCCGTGATCATCATTTCACCAATGACCGAAAAAGACATTAAAGCCGTGGTAGAGATTGAAAACCTCTCCTTTAAATTCCCCAAGCCAGAATCGGTTTTTAGGGAAGACGAACACAAATATTTAGTGGCTAAGGAAGATGGCAAAGTAGTGGGCTACATTGGGATAGAACGGATTTTAGATGAGGTGCATATCATTAACATGGCAGTTCATCCCGATTATCGGGGAAAAGGAATTGGGAAAAGATTAATGCAGCATGTTTTAAACGATGAGGAAGTTTTTTTCTTAGAGGTTAGGGTTTCCAACGAAACGGCCCAAAGGGTTTACGAACGATTTGGCTTTAAGGTAATTAGTTTGCGCAAAGGTTATTATGCCGACGGCGAGGATGCCTATGTGATGAGGAGGATTCCGGGTGAGTAAGTTTTTGGAGGAATTAAACAAGCGCGCGCTGGTGATGGATGGGGCTATGGGGACACAGCTTATGGAAAGGGGAATTCGGCCGGAGGACTGCTTTGATGCGGTAAATCTTAAAAATCCAGAAGTCGTCGAGGAGATTCACCGCGCTTATGTAGAGGCGGGGGCGGATATTATTGAGACCAACACTTTTGGCGCCAATGCCCTTAAACTGTCGGACTACGGCTTGGAAAAAAGAGTGAAGGAAATTAATATCGAAGCGGCCAAGTTGGCTCGCAAAGCTATGGGAGATAAGGGTTTTGTTTGCGGCTCCATTGGTCCTTTGGGAAAAATGATTGAGCCCCTGGGAGAAATTTCTTTTGATCAGGCCTACCAAGTATTCGCTGAGCAGGCAAAGGCCTTGGAAGAGGGTGGGGTAGAGGTGGTTTCTATTGAGACCATTTCCGACCTGCAGGAGATGCGTGCCGCGGTGATTGCCGTTAAAACGGAAACAAAGTTGCCCATCATTGCCAGTTTAACTTATGACGAAAATGGAAAAACCGTTTACGGTACTCCCCCCGAGGTGGCGGTGGTGGTGCTGGAGGCCTTGGGGGTAAATGTTATTTCGGCTAATTGTTCTACCGGTCCTGAAGGAATTTTAAAAGTAGCGAAAAGATATTTGGCGCTTACCAAACTTCCGGTAATGGTTATGCCCAATGCTGGAATGCCAGAGTTAATTGGCAACCGCGCGGTCTACAAAATGACTCCGGAAAGGTTTGGCCGCTTTGCTAAAAAGTTTTTAGAGATGGGAGTAAAAATTGTGGGCGGCTGCTGCGGGACGGGGCCGGAGCATATAAGAGCGATAAAAAGGGCACTTTCTTACCCCTATCCCCTATCCCCTTCCCCCTTACCAAGGGGGAAGGGAAAAAGGGAGGTAGGGGTTAAATTTGCTAGCCGCACGAGGGTGGTTGAACCTCATCCTGGCCAAGTTTTGCTGATTGGAGAAAGGATTAATCCCACGGGAAGGCCAAAGTTTCAAGAAGAGATTAAGTTGGGTAAAACCCAAATCCTAAGAAGCGAAGCAGAGGTTCAAGCAAAAAGCAAGGCCGATTTGCTTGATGTGAATGTCTCTGTGCCAGAGACCCCAGAGTCGGAAAACATGACCAAGGCAGTTAAGGTAGTGCAGGCAGTAGTTGACCTTCCTCTTTCTATTGATAGTTCAAATTATTTTGCCCTAGAAGCAGGTTTAAAACAATTTTGCGGAAGAGCCCTTTTAAATTCCGTGAATGGGAAAAAGGAAAGCTTGGAAAAGGTTTTACCCCTTGCGAAAAAGTACGGGGCGGCGATTATTGCTTTGGCTTTGGATGAAGGCGGCTTGCCCCAAACCGCAGAAGATCGCGTTAGGATAGCAGAAAAAATTGTTAGGGCGGCAGAGGAGGCGGAAATTCCCAAGGAAGATATCTTTGTTGACTGCCTGGTGCTTACTGCTGGAGTTGGGATCCACGGTTGTCTTGAAACTTTAAAAGCTATTCCGCTGGTTAAAGATAAACTTGGGGTTAAGACCGTTTTAGGCATTAGCAATGTTTCTCACGGCATGCCGCAGCGCTCGAAGCTAAATTCTCTTTACTTTAAGCTGGCGTTAAAGTATGGTCTGGATGCCGCTATTGTTGATGTTACGGATCCGGAAATTAGAAAAGCAGCCCGCCTTCGCTCTGAACTTCGTTCTGGGCTGCGGCGGATGGGTAAGGTGGAGAGAAAAGGAGAAAGCAAAGAGGAACTGCTTGAGGCCTTTAAGGCGGAGGTAAGCAGGCAGAAGCGGCTGGGCAAGCCGGGGGAAAAGAAAAAAGAGTTAGCAGTTAAGGAGATTCGATTATCTGGCTATCAAGATATCAGGCAAGCGGTTATTCATGGGGATTTGGAAGCGGTTGAAAGTTTGGTTACCCAAGCTCTAGCGAAAAAATTGAATCCTCAAGGAATTATCGATAAGGCCTTAATTCCGGCTATGGAAGTAGTTGGGAAAAAGTTTGCTAAAAAAGAGTTTTTCTTGCCCCAAGTGATTGAATCGGCTGAGGCCATGAAGAAGGGATTTGAACTTTGCCAGGCGAAGATTCCTAAGGGAAAAGAAAAGAGAGCAGGGAAGGTGGTTTTGGCTACGGTTAGGGGAGATATTCATGATATCGGGAAAAACATTGTAAAAATGATGCTTGAAAATCATGGTTTTGAAGTAATTGACTTAGGCAAAGATGTTCCTGCCGAAAGCATTGTGGAGGTGGCTAAAAAAGAAAGGCCCAATGTGATTGCTCTTTCGGCTCTTCTAACTACCACCATGGTAGAGATGGGGGTAGTTAAGGAGAAGCTTGAGGAAGCGGGGCTAGATATTCCTCTGCTTGTGGGGGGAGCGGTAGTTACTAAAAGTTATGCTGATCGCATCGGTGCGCATTACGGCCTGGATGCGGTAGGGGCAGTGGCGCTGGCAAAGAAAATTATTAAGACCATGGGGAAGTAGCTAGCGATTAAAATTTTGGACGGTAGTGATACTGCCGTTAGGGATGCTGTGGAGGGTGCCTTTTTCATCACGAAGGAGGGTTAAGCGCAAACTTATTTTTTCTACTTTACCGGTGATCCCCGCAATTTGCACCCGGTCGCCCACACTGTATTGATTTTCAAGAAGAATAAAGACCCCTGCGATTAAATCCTTCACCAGGTTCTGCGCCCCGAAGCTCACGGCCAGCCCCAAAATTCCCGCACTGGCTAAAATGGCCGAAACATTTATGCCTACCTGCTGCAAAACGGTTATAAAAGCAATAAAGAAGCTTAAGTAACGCAGAGAACTGGTGATAATTCCTTCGATCATCTTTAACTTTTCATCCATTATCTTGGTCTTAAAAAACTTGATAAGAGCATAAAGCAAGAGTTTATAAATGAAATAAATAAAAATTAGAGAAAGAAGGATGCTTAGGATTTTTCCAAAGTATAGAAAAATTTTATCGGGTGAGAAAAGAAATGATAAAATTTGTTGCATGGCTACATTTATTATATGGCTAAGCTGGAATATTGTAAAGAAGTTTGGCTTTCGGCCGTGACCTTCTTTGTGACCAATTCGGGGGATACGCGACAACATTTGTGATTAATATTCGTGTTATTTCGAGATGGACTGATTTGGGACAAAGGGGAAGTATATATCAGATTATCAGATGAGCAAGCGAGCAGGTTATGATTTTTTTGGGGGGGCTTTTTTCTGTGAGTTATATTTTCAATGCTGTAATATGTTTTCGTAAAGATTTTTCTAATCTAATCATTGCATCAATCATTTTGTCTTGGAGTTCTTCCCATTTTTCTTGATCTCCTAAGCCTATTCCTTTAAATGTTTTTCTTATTCTAGAAGCTCTGCGATTATCAAGTCGCTGCCATTCAAGCTTTTCGCCAAATTCCTTTTCAATTATTCGCTTTTTACTATACAATTGATCAAATATCTTTTTATTCAAGTCTTTAAGATCTCTGCCTTCCTCGTCCTTTCCTTTATCAATATACAGTTCCACCGCACCCAGGTCATAAGTTATAGCATAGTTATAGCTTAATCCTGATCTTCCGGCTCCTGTACCGATCCATGAATATTTACATGGTGTTATATTTGCATGTAGCTGAGTTTTCTTTTTGCTCCTTTCAAGCAACTGTTTCCAAAAAGCATATCTCAATCGATGTCTTTCCGCTTCTTCTCCTTTCTTCTCAGAAATTTCCTTGCTTTCTTCGCTTGGGCCGCACACAACTAAAAATCGCGGTGCAGGTTCAGACTCTCCAATTCGATAAGCTTCTACCTTGACTAAATAAAACAACAAATCCGCGGGAGTAGATTCGTTTAACCAATTAACTGCCTTAATATGCTCTTGGCGTGGGTTACTTGTAATCCATATCGCAGTTTTCGCATCCAAATTAGACATGTAAGTGATGATCTTACCGAGGTGATCATGATCCGTTTTTTCAAGCTGATTTTCGATCACAACTAAATCCCCATCTTCATCTTCCGCTTCTATGTCTACAGAAAATATCCCTGCTTTTCGCTCTCGCTTATTTATGGTCAACCTGATACCAAGCTCGTCAGATAATACATCGATATTTTCTTCCAGCCAGACAGAAAAATCTTTTTCTTCCCTTTTCCATATCTCTCTTAAAGGAACCAGCTTTAATTTTCCGATCATATCTACCCCCCTATATCTTTACTGGGCTATAATCTCTATACAAAATGTAGGCTTGATTATATATATAATCAAGCACCAATTCTGTTTCCTTTTCCTGCGGCGGATAGTTCCTCTGCAGCAGCATCCGGCTTACCGTCGCCTTAATACGCGCCTTGATCATTTCATTGTTTGTCCAGTCGACCGTTAAATCACGCTTGATCGTCTTTACCAAGTCCTTAACAAACATTTTGAGATCTTCGTCTTTCTTAATATATCGTTTCCCCCTGGAAACAGCATCATAGAAAGCCAGTTCTTCTTCCGTCAAGCCCATTTGCTCTGCTATCTTATCAGCCGCCTTAATATCTTGCGCTAATTGGATCAGCTGTTCGATTACTTTCGCCGAGTCAATCAGGCCATTTTCATACTGCTCAATAACCGCCTCTAGCATCTCCAATAATGACTTGTATCTGATTTCATTTTTTCTAAGTCGCACATTCAATTCGTCATTTAACAACTTGCGTAATATTTGAATGGTTAAGTTTTTATATTCCATTTTTTTAACTTCTTTAATAAAAGCGTCATCAAAAATGGAAATATCCGGTTTTTCCTTGTTGATCATCTTAAAGATGTCAACAACTCCTTCGGCGGCAATGCTCTTGGAAATGAGCTCCCGCACCGCGGAGTCAATATCTTCGGCGACTTCACGCTTGCGCAGGCCCATATACTTGATTATCGCTTTCCTTATCCCCTGGAAGAACTCGACATCATCGCGAATGGCATTGGCTTCTTTATGGGGAGAAACCAGGGCAAAAAGGCGGAAAAGGAGCGTAGCTTCATTTACATACCTTTCTCTTCTTTCTTCGTCTAAAAGACCTGTGTCAGGATTAGTAATAACGGTATTGTAGGCCTGAGTATAGAGAAGAGCCAGATCAACCGCGGGAAGCTTTTTCCAGTCGGCATAGTTTACTCCGCTCAGGAAAGATTTAACCACATCATATTTTTCCATCATTTTGGCGGCTATTTCTTCGATCGGGATTAAAGCTTCTTTCTGAGTATCAGCGCTGTAGATGCGAAGCGATTTTTTCAGGTCATCCGCAATTCCGATGTAATCAACAATTAATCCGCCGTTTTTGTCCTTAAATACCCGGTTGACCCGAGCGATTGCCTGCATCAAGCCGTGGTTCTTTAGTGGTTTATCAAAATACATGGTATGGAGATGCGGAACATCGAATCCGGTAAGCCACATATCGCAGACGATAACCATTTTTAAGGGGTCTTCCGGGTCCTTGAATCGTTTTTCTATTGCTTTGGGGTCGGTTTCATCCTGCACCTGTCCCCTGAAGTCCTCGATTTTAGAGACAACCACTGCCGTCTCAGGCGCGCCAGGGATTTTAGATATATAGCCGTACATCTTTGCGGCTATTTTGCGGCTCATAGTTACAACCATGGCTTTACCTTCCAAGCCGCGGCCGTTAAAGTGTTTGACAATGTCCTCTGCTACCTGTTTTAGGCGATCTTCGGCCCCAACCGCCTGTTCCAATCTGGCCCATTTGCGTTTAAGTTCTTCCCGCATGTCAAAGGCCTGTTCGGCCATTAATTCGTCATATTCCTCATCAATGAACTGGTTGGTCAGGTGGAGCGGGACCAATCTGCCCTCATAGTAGATCGGCACCGTTGCCCCGTCTTCCACGGCCTGATTTATCTTATAAATTGAGATATTATCGCCAAAGACCAGGTTGGTATCGCGATCTTCCAAACTAATCGGGGTTCCGGTTATTCCCATAAAAGAAGCGTTGGGCAAAGCACTGCGGACATTGCCGGCCAATTTGGCGTATTGGGAACGATGCGCTTCGTCGGCAACAACGATTACGTTATGCCGGTCGGATAACAATGGATATTTTTCGCCAGGTTCGGCTTCGAACTTCTGGATAGTGGTAAAGACCAGATCTCCAGCCGGAATTTTAAGTTTTTCTTTTAGATCGGCGATACTTTCCGCCTGTTTCGCGTAGGGATAACCGCATCTTAAAAATGTTTTATACAACTGGTTATCCAGATCATTGCGATCGGTGATAAACAGATAGGTTGGATTGCTTAATTGCGGCAGGCGGCGGGTTTTATTGACATAGAAGACCATGGAGAGCGACTTGCCGCTCCCCTGAGTATGCCAGAAAACGCCGATTTTTTTATTGCCATCAATTGCGGCTGCCCTTAATGTCTCCTTGATGGCCTTATTCACGCCATAATACTGGTGATAAAGGCACATTTTCTTTGAGATTTTGTCTCCTTCGGTCTCAAAGACGATAAAGTTCTCGCAAATATCGAGTAAGCGGGTCTTATTAAAAATGCCTTTAACCAAGGTTTCCAGTTGTGATATTCCATCTCTGCGGTCGTCTTCGCTTTCAATCCCTTTCCAGGCGGAAAACCATTCCCAGGCGGAGGTTAGTGTGCCATGTTTGGCTTCGATCAAATCGCTCACGACCAAAATTTGATTATATTTGAATATGTCCGGGATATTTTGCTTGTAATCATTGATTAATTGTTTATAGGCGTTTCTGGGGATAGCATATTCGCTGGCAGGGCTTTTAAGCTCAAAGATTGCCAGGGGAATGCCGTTGACAAAGACAACGACATCGGGTCTTTTGACATGCTCTGGGCCTTGAACGGCAAACTGATTAACTACCAGGAACTCGTTGTTTACAGGATTTGAGAAATCTATAACTTTGACGATTTCACCCTTAACTTCGTACTTCGAACTTCTTACTTCGACCTTCACCCCTTCGGTCAGCATGCGATATATTTCTTTGTTTGCCACATCGATGTTGGGGTGTTCGTATTTAACGATCTGATGGATAGCGTCATCAATAGCGGCTTCGGCTAGTTGAGGATTTAATCTTTGAAGAGATCGTTTCAGGCGCTTGACCAGGATGACATCTCGGAATGATTCTCTTTCAGCGGCAACCCCTTCCGGTGCAATATCCGGTCCAAAGGCATATTCATAACCCAGCTCTTTGAGCCAGTCAAGGACAGGTTGTTCGGTTAAGTATTCTTCATTAAGATTCTTCATTTGATTTTTTTTCTCTTTTTAAAAACCTTTCGGCAAAACAAAAAGCACCTGGGTTATTTAGATATTCTTGATAAAGTTTTCCCATTTCTTCTTTTGTTTGAATTGCTTCAAATCTACAAGGGGGTTGGCCTTCTGCCCCAGTCATAATCTGAAGAATAATATCTTCTTCAAAGGGGGGCTTAAATTTACAATGATATGCTAAGGGCTGAATTCTTTGCTCCGGTGCAAGAATTAAAGATGGCTTTGCAATCATATTTAAACCAATTCCAAATACTTGGTAGCCAGTGAAATGTGTATTAGTAATTTCAGTGGCAACGCTATGATTCTCTCCAACACCGAACATATATGTATTTAAATATACATCTCTTGCGATACCCATTCCGTCATTTACTATCTGAATGCCAATAGAAAAAGTGATATATCCATCTTCTATTTTTTCTTTTGATGGGTTAAGTGTAAACATAGTAAATACATTTGGTGATGGCCGCCTACCAAACATCCCAGCCAATATAGCATGTGGTACTGGCATAAAAGAATCTCCAGCTCTCATATAATAACGGTTTGATTTGATGACTTGATGAGGAGCTTTATTGCTCTTAGGTATAATTGTTACAACAAAGCCTTCCCGCGCTGTATCATTTTCTTTTACTACTATATTATATACTAAATCATGAGCAGGTATTGTTAATCGACTAATTTCACTATTTATACATGACGAGAAGTTTTCCGGATTTGTTATCGGCCTTAACATCTTTGCATAATCGCATTTATTCCCTTTTATTTTTGTTTCCACTCCCCAAATAATTATTCCGCCCTCCGAATTACCAAAACCTGATATTGCCTTTGCAAGATTTTCTCGATCATTGTTCTCGAGCGAATATTTATTTGAATAATCCCGAATAACTGTCAATTTAAAATCAATAAAATATTGTTCAACTTCTCTGCGATCAATTAAAGATTTTATTGCCTCTATCTTCCTGCTTTTTATATCTTCAATATATGTATTTAATATATCTCTTCCCATAGTGTTAAATTATATCTTCACCTCCGCGCCCGCCAATTTTGTTAAAAACAAATCGTACATTTCTATTTTATTTTGCTTTTAATTATATCGATAAGTTTAAGTGGCATAATAGGAACGATATCAATATTGAGCCCCAAAATTGTCATCAGCGCAAATGTGCCTATATAAAATCTATTATCCGAAATCGCGATAATAAAAGTTAGAATAAAAACAACTATGACTACCATCACAAATAAAGAAAAAGGATAATAATAAATATAACTCGGAATCGGACTCTCATTGGGAACTGCTCCTTCTCTCATCAACGGAATCTTTCGAAAAATGTATACCGCAAATCCCAATAAACCTGAAGCAAAAGACCATAAAAATAACCAAATGTATTCTTGCGTTATTAGTCCTTTGTATATAATGATAGTCGTTAAAATGGATATGGAAACCAACAAAAATAATATCGCAAAGATTTTATGTGAGCAAATATTCCTTTCAAGTGTAATTTTCTCATTTTGATCTGCCATTTAAAAATTTCCTCCTTTTATTACGACTCACACCCTCACCTCCCCACTCATCAATTTTGGCAAAAGCAAATCGCGGAGAGCGGCTAAATTCGCATTTTCTATACAGTTCTTTTGAATCCTCTCTCTAATATCTGTAATTTGCTTATCAAACAAATCTATCAGTGCTTTTGAAGGTATAATAATTTCATTCATATATACAAGATTTCTGTTCAGGCCTGGGACAGCTGAATCAGCGGCCAAATCAGGCAGATTTTGTCTCTCTAATACATAATACAGATAATGTAAGCTTAAATAATTGTTCTTTAAAACAACATAGAAAGTAGTATCAATAGGATAAAAATCCGTTTGACTCCAGGTGACAAGTCCTGGATTTCCTTTTCTTCCAATGATGATACCTGGCCCGCTGACAAGCTTTTCATCATGCCAACCAACTCTACCATTTGAACCATAAACAGGGACATTTCCTCTGTGCCTATTAATATCCTTTAATGCTTTACCATAAGCCAATTCTAATATTTCTCCTGCCTTTCTTACCTCCCACCCCTCCGGTATCCTCCCCAATTCACTATCAATAAACTTCACCTTTTCATGCCCCGGAAATCGGAACTCCACAAACCACTCCTTAAATATCGCCTGCGCTATTTGTTCGAGGGTTTGGTTGATCTTGTTGTTCAGCTCGATCTTGTCATCAAAGGCGGAAAGAATGGCGGCGATGCGGCGTTGGGTATCCGGTTTTTCCGGAATCATAAGCTCTATATTTTCTATTTGATCCTTATTTATTGACTCATATGTGGTCCCGCCAGATATGCCTTTGAAGTATTTTGTATAATTCTTTAAAAGGAAATAAAGAAAATCATTATTCCTATTTTTCATTTGTAAGGCTGCCACTCCTCTGCCAATACAACTTTTTTCGGTCGCAATATTGACATCTCCGACAGGTGCCCTTACTGAGAAAAGTATCTGTCCCATTTCAGCTATCTTAATAGGATCAGAACAATAAAGAGACTTTCTGGGGTATTTATCCCCAAAATCTGTTACACCTTGAAAAAATGGCAACCCCTTACCATGAAAGTTATAAAATTCTGATCGTGGAGATTGTCCCATATTGATATTTACAATATCCCCCAATTTCACCTTCCGCCAGTTTTTGGGATGGGATTTTGACATCTTATCTTCCATCAATTAAATTCATAATATATGCAATCATTTTCATTATGATAAGCTCTTAAGTTTATATTCATCTCCAAATCGAAAGCGATTCTTATGCCATAAATGGTACAAATAAATAATGTTGATTTTTCAAAGAACCAATGAAAAGTTTCAACTTCTCTTATCTTTTCGATAATCCCACTTTTTCTTATTAAATAACTGCCAGAAAGATTCTCTTCCCCCACAATAAATCTTCTGATCTTGTCATATCTTGAATTGAGAGACACTACGGCCCCATGAGTAAAGTGAAGCATCCCAAGGCCAATCTTGCATAATGACCTGGCCAAGATTTTAGTTCTATCATTATCCATCTTATTACCATGAGCAGTGAATTTAAAACCTTTCTCTTGTGGAATAAAATCTTTTCTTGATTTAGACATAAAATCCATAATAACATAACGAGGCCGTTTTGTTTTCAAATGAACATTTGCCAATTTTACCGCAGGATATTTTCCTTCTTTGTTCGGGATAGAATTAAGAGACCTTGCCAATGCGATCGGCATAAAATTGATTAATTCGTTGTCCAACTCAGAAAGAACGCCATTATTACACTTATCACAAACCACACCTCTTTCAAGAATCGCATCTTTATTGCCCATACTCTCCGGGTAGATATGCTCAACAGAAGAAAAGCTATTGTTTGCCGATAGACAATATAAACAATTATGCATGTATCACCTTCCGCCAGTTTTTGGGATGGGAGTTAGTTTTGTCTTTAGTCATTGTCCTTCACCCTTCGCACTTCGTATTTCGTACTTCGAACTTTACCTTCCGCCAGTTTTTGGGTAATTGCGTTTTATCCAGAACTTACCCCTTTAAATGGAAAAACATCCTGCTCTTTGCCCAAGAGTTTCTCATTCCTTGCTATGTAACATCCATGAAACATATTGCCAGGTTGTGCTTTATGTACTAGACTGCTTTCCAACTCATAAGAAGTGTTAAATTTTTCATGGACAAAAACAATATAATGGACCCTTTGTTGAATAGGCTTAACGGCGTTAAGTTCGTCTTCTGACAACGATTTAAAAATCCCTTTCAGGGGTTTTTTATTTACAAAATGTCTGTTTTGCGGTTCAATAGTTCTTTCAAAGAGCGCTTCCCTAAAGTCATCGTTATCCATAGTCCCCATATTAAACCCTCGCGCATCAACAATAATCATATTAACGTTATTAGCTTCGGGTTCGCCAAACTTTATGAACTTTTTGTTTTTATTATCATAAACTTTTTTGCCGATTATTCTCTGTAATCTGATCAATTCATTTTCTTCGTTCGAATAGCAACTGCTTTTCCTGACAGAAACCGCCTCAATAAACCATTTCATGCCTTTATATTCACAATAAAAATCAACTTTCGAGCCATTAATACTTTGATGTTCATACTCAATATTTTTTGCATCCTCTACAAATTCAGTTGCTAGTCGCAATTCAAAGAGGGCTTCATTTTCTTTGTTTTGCTTGTTTATTCTATGTCTAACTTTATTAACAAGGCAACCAATGTGATTTATTCTGCGCAGGTCAAACCCCTTTAGAATAGCATCGCAGTATTCCACCTCTTTTTCAGACAAAAAGTTATCCTCTTCTAATTTCTGCTTCCAGCAGTTTTTCGGATGATTAGTCATTTTGTCGCTATAAATTTATAAATCTCAAAACTTAAGTTGCAAATGGCTACGAGAATACCTACTCCAGCAACTATCACACCTGCAAGGGTAATTTTATTAAGCGCATTCGTTAATTTTGTCGAAGAACTAATGGCGCTTTCAATATTTTGATTCAATTTTTTCATATTATCTTCTATTCGGCCAACGGTAGAGAAAAATCCCTGAGGCCAAAGTTTTTCTGAGTGGTACCAAGTCATAGTATCTAAATACTTATCAAGTTTTTCTTTCGTTTCTTTGTCAATTTCCATGGTTAAAAGCCTAATTCACTTAAATTAGATATAATTTGCTTTTCAATTTTCCTTCCTTCCTCAAAATATTTTTTCAATTCATCAGTAAGCCGTTTCATTTTTTGAGGAAATGGTTCTTTATCTTCTTCCTCGGGCGCGATGCCCACATAACGGCCAGGAGTCAAAACATAACCGTTCTTGGCAATTTCTTCCAGGGTGGCCGATTTGCAAAATCCGGGAATATCTTTATATTTGCCGGCATCTTTCTCACCCCGCCAAGCCTTGACCGTATCAGCGATTTTTTTGATCTGTTCATCAGTAAAAATAACCTGTTTGCGCGAGATCGGCTCAAATAGCTCGCGCGCGTCAATGAAAAGCGTCTGGCCTGCTCGATTTCTAAACCTGCCGTTCCTCTTATTCTTAGCTAAAAACCACAAAGAAACCGGCAAAGAAACGTTGTAAAACAACTTTGGCGGACAGGCGATTATTATTTCAACCAGATCATCCTCAATTATTTTCTTTCGTATTTCCCCCTCTCTGCCCCCAACTGCCAAAGCGCCATTGGCCATGACAAAGCCGGCTAAACCATTGGGAGCCAGATGGTATATGAAATGCTGGATCCACATGAAGTTGGCATTACTTTCGGGCGGCAAGCCGTATTTTATCCGCGGATCTTTCTCATTGATCCGCCCCGATCCCCACTCGCTCACATTAAAAGGGGGATTGGCAATAACAAAATCAGCCCGGAGATCAGGGAATTTATCATTGTGATAAGAATCGCCCTGTTCGATATTGCCGGAAATTCCACGAATAGCCAGGTTCATCCGGCACAGGCGCCAGGTGGTTGGATTGCTTTCCTGGCCGGAAAAAGAAATTTTTGACGGGTCCTTATGATGGATTTTCAAAAAATCCCTGCTTTGGACAAACATACCGCCGGACCCGCAGGCCGGGTCAAACACCCGCGCGTTTTCAAACGGCTCCAGTACTTCAACTATCAAACGGACAATAGAGCGGGGGGTGTAAAATTCGCCACCTCTTTTCCCTTCTGCAGAAGCGAATTGCCCCAAGAAATACTCGTATATTCGCCCCAGAATGTCCTTTTCCTTGTCATAATCATGATCGAATTTAATTTTTGACAATATGCCGATCAATTCGCCCATGACACGGCTGTCGAGATTTGTCCTGGTGTAATCTTTCGGCAATACACCTTTTAATTGTTTCGGGTTTTCTGTCTCAATCAGCTCCATTGCTTTGTCGATCAACTGGTTGATATTGGTTTGACTGGCGTTATCCTGAAGATAATCCCACCGGCTCTTTTCTGGAATATAAAATACCCCATGGCTTTTGTATTGCTCCCGATCCTCGAGCACCGCCTGCCGCGCTTTTTCGCTCGGCATGTAATATTCCTTGTTTTTAGGGTCGGCAGTCATTATTTCGAGCTGTTCTTGCCTCTGCTTGAATGAATCAGAAACGTATTTGAGGAATATAAGACCAAGAACAATATGCTTATAAACCGAAGGATCAACATTTCCCCTGAGTTTGTCCGCAGTTTTCCATAGTTCTTTTTCAAAATCAATATCTTTTCGCTGGTCTTTTTCCGGTTCAATCATCTTCTTTCTTCCGCGCGGCATTTTTGGCCTCCTTGTGGGAAATGCTACTTATAAGTAGACATTCTATAAGTAGCAATTCTTACCAAATTTTACCCCCCGACGCGATAAAAGGCAAGGGAGGGGGAGTGGTGGGTTGGCCTGTTTACCTGTTAGCCTGTTGGCCGGTTGGCTTTTGTGAGAGTCGACCTGCTGTTTCCACACACTACTTACTTTTCTTCTCCTTGATGAGAAGAAAAGTAACAAAAGAAGAATCTAGGTCAATAACCAAGATACAAGATACAATAACCAAATAATAACCAAAGATTAATTAAACAATGTCCCAAATCCCAATTAAACAATTCAATTGTGACATTGGGATTTGTTTAATTGTGACATTTATTTTGTCTTGGTTATTGGTAATTTAGAAGTAAGCATATGCCAAACCAAAAGCACGATGCGAGCCGATGTTCGGAGTTCGGCGAGCTTGGGGGTGGGAGGGGGCGAAGCCCCCTTTACCTGTTGGCCAGTTGGCCGGGTGGGGGGCAAAGCCCCTTTTACTGATTAAGGTTTGAAGTTTATTTTAGGTCTGCGGTTGCAATTTTGGACCTAGTAAATACGATATATAATAGGAACGGGATTTGAGCATGGGTTTCGGGGTCGGTATGGGTATCGGTAACGTCTCGTTGTAGTTATGGGTTTCGTTGCCGGAGCCGAAAACCAAACCGAAAACAAAAACGTGACGATCGACGATACCGATACCAAAGCCGATAAACGAAAAGCGCGTTAGCCTTACTTGCCTTGGGACTTGACAAAAGTTCCAGTGCAATCTTATAATTACTCTAGGTCGTGAGTAAGGCCTGACAGGTTCCTCAGGTGGTTCCTTCCATAGGTTGGACAGCCTGAGGGGGTGTGCCTGTCGGGGTTCACGGCTTTTGTGGAGGAAGATAAAGTTCCTCCATTTTTATTTTTTCTTTGAAGCAATTATACCAAGCTAAATCTTTTTGTTCCCACTTTCTAGCAATGCCCCAGCAAAACATATCTGCAGCTTGTAAACCCTTATTTTCATAAGAGGGATTATGATAGATCCTTAAGGGAATATTCGAAGGAATCTGGACCTGAAGCTCATAAGTTAGATATTGGTTAAAGTCCTTTTGCTGTTCCGGCCCCTTACTTTTGTCAACGACAATTTCAATCCCACATGGGGCATCAGAAAGCTTACATTTTTCTAAAATGAACTTGGCAATAAAATTATATAGTTTCGGCTTTCTCATTCTAAGTGGCTCGTAAACCCTTTCTTTGTTTAAAATTACAGCATATATTTCAAAACTTACTTTCTGAATTTGTTTGTAAAAATATTTCTTCACCGCCAGGGAAGTTTTCGATCCTTTTAATTCACAAGTTGGTTCTTTATATTTTTTATTTTTCCTTATTTTATTTTTAATGGTTCTAGAAACACCTTTTGCAATTATTTTTACGTCGGTACTATGTCTTAAAATTAAAAGCGTTATGATAAAATATTTGGAAGTGCCCTTTTTGTCAAATTTAAATCCTAAGTCCCCGGACTCATCTAAATAGATAAACATAAATAAATCTTGTGTCCCTTCCAAATTCTTGCAAAATTTTGTTAGTTTGCATTTTTCCGTAAAAATACTCTCGATATCTTTCGATTTGCTAGAAGTACCTTCTCCCCTCAATCTTTGCGCCAAACATGTCTTCAACGTGAACTTAGCTTGCTAAAAACTGCTTAGTCAGTTAACGCAAAACAGGGGTTATCTCTACCTTGTAGATTTTACACCGTGAGGCGATAGGTAGCAAGGGAGGGGGAGCGGTGGGTTGGCCTGTTGACCTGTTAGCCAGTTGGCCGGTTGGGGGGACACGATGCGAGCCGATGTTCGAAGTTTGGCGAGCTTGGGGTCAAGGCCGACCGGCAGAATCAATGATTGTTTACTCGCCCATCGGGAGAGACGGCGTTTCAGGAAGCGAAGGCAGTTCCGGCGCCGCTTCACCTTCTTCCTTTTCTTTTGCCGGAGCAGGTGTCGCCTTTACCTTTGGAGCTGTTGCTTTGGCTTTCTCTGCCAGCTCGGGAAAATTGACCCTGAAAACCTTTTCTCCACCGTACGGGTCAAAGACCAATCTAACCGGGATAAAATTGTTTGGAACGGCAATCGCGTAGATACCTTTCATTCCTGCTGCGGGCAGAAGGTCTCGACCGTCATCCGTTTCATTCCAGTTATCTTTTTTGACCATATAAGTTTCCTGAATGGTATTGCCTTCTTTATCAACCAGGGTTATGGCATGTTGTCCATCCCCATACACTTTAGTACCACCTGTGGCGTTTTTCAATTCAACTGCTATAAGAACCCACCTTTTTCCTTCTTCCGGCATTTCACCTCTTGGTCCGGTTGAGGGGAAAGTGACGCTGGTTACTTTAAACCTTGTGAAGCCGTTAAAAAGCCAGTCCCCGATCCTTCCTTCATATCCTTTAAGCTGCATCTGCCCACCTTCGGTTGTTTTCTTGGTCGCAGCTTTCTTGGTCGTTTTTATGGCAGCGGCTTTAGACGCCATAGGCAGGCCGATCACAAAAAGAAAAGCAACAGTAGAAATTAAGGCCGTTAATTTAATCTTATTCATAAATTTACCTCCTGTAATAATTATATCACAATTACGATCTTTTTACCATATTTCTTTGTGGTTTGCTGCTCACCTCCTTTTTATTCTCGCAAACAATAAACAAATCGCTTCATGGGGGGTATCATAACATTTTGGAAGGGAATGAGTAAAGGCCTGTTGGCAGGTTAGTCTTTGTGAGAGCAGACCTGCTGATTTCTACGCACTACTTACTTTTCTTCTCCTTGATGAGAAGAAAAGTAACAAAAGAAGAATCAAGCGCTTTCGAATTTTCGGCCTCCGCCCTTTTGGAGAAGGGGTGGAGGATGGGAAGGTGGCAGTGGTGGGGTGTTCGATGACGTCTTGATTTTTTCTTGTTACTTCTTTTGTATCAAGACAAAAGAAGTAAGCACATGCCAAACCAAAAGCACAATGCGAGGCGATGGTTGGCGCTCATAAGTAGTTAGATAGCCATAATAGGTTGTTTGAGGTTGTTTCTTCTGTGTTTGTTAAGATTAACTTTATTAATCCTTCGATAAGTTTCTTAATAGGAACTTGCTTCGAAACAATTATGCCCTTGTGCGATTTCCCTTCGCTTATAAGTTGCAAATGAAGATTAACAAAGTCCTTAACGTTAAATGTAAAAATTACTCTTTTTTGTGAGCTAGCAAATTCTAGCTGAGACCTATCGGAATTCCCCTTGTTCCCAGCTTCAAGGGTTGTTAATACATCGTAACCTCTCAATTTCAAGGCTAAGCCGACTGCTTCCGGAACATTTTCATCAAGATAAAGTTTTAGCATCTACCTTCCTTTTTCTTTTATTAGTTTTAGCCACTTGCTCTCATCTTCATTTTCGGAAATTTCTTTTTCAATTTCTTCCTGGTGATCGTAATAATACGAAAAGGCATCATAAACCTGAGAAGGGGTAAGTTCAGGAAACTCTCTGATTATTTCTTCAATTGACAATCCCAGTTTATACCATTTTATTATAGACCATATTGGAATCCTTGTTCCTTCTATTACTGGGCTTCCACCACAAACTTCAGCTTTGGTCTCAACATAGGGGTATTTTCTTTCCGCTTTTATGCTAACATCCATTTTCATTCCCTCCTTTTCACTTGGGAGTTGCTTTGTAACTAAGGTAGTATACCATGAACTACTTCCAAGCTCAAAGCAAATCCCAGCCTTAAAATTCAAAATTTTTCGAGCTTAGGAGTGAAGCGCTCTTAGCCTGTTGGCCGGTTGGGGGACACGATGAGGAAGCGGGATAATAATCAATGACCAAGATACAATAACCAAATAATAACCAAAGATTAATTAAACAATGTCCCAAATCCCAATTAAACAATTTAATTGTGACATTGGGATTTGTTTAATTGTGACATTTATTTTGTCTTGGTTATTGGTGATTTTGAAGTAAGCATATGCCAAACCGAAAGCACGATGCGAGGTTGGGTCACAGGAAGGGCGGAAAAGGATTATTTAGTGATTACTACCATGACTTTTCTTCCTTCAAGCATGGTGGCTTTGCTTCCTGTCCAATCGTGAATGGCTTTGAAGGCCACTTGGTAGGGGTAGCGGTAGTTTCTTCCTCTTTTAGTCCCCGCATCATTAGTAATAAAAGTGCCTGTTTGGTCATCATAACCCTTAAATAATAGATTGTGATAAACGGGGCCGGGGGGAGTATAGTAGGGATTGCCCAGCAGGCAACCCGCCATGGGAGCGATTACCACATGACCTTTTGCTAGTTCTTCTTTAATTTCTTCAACTTTGGGATCATAAATTGCCTTAACCTTTTGGTAATGATAATAATCTTTAATCAGTTGCACAATTTTTTCCGCATTTAGGTCAAAATGTCCTTCATATTTTTTCTTTTGAAAATCAACCAGCGCAAGAATTTCCCGGTTACCAGATTCTCGATCAAGGGTTTGATTTTTAACATAAGCCATAGCCATGACGATGGCCGCTTCTTCACAGGCATCCTGCCAGGGTTGACTCCAGTTGCCAAAAGGAGCTTGGCAGAGGAAAGGAATGGGAAGGTATGCTTTTGGGGGTAGGGCAAAGCTGCTTTGAGTGACGGAGAGAAAAAACCACAATGAGATTATTAGACCGAATAGCAATTTATAAGTTTGATAAATCACAATAGGTAAGCTCCACTTTAGGGTTTAGAAACATAAGGATTTCCTTTGATATAAAAGCGCCAAGGAATTTTTGACCAGTAGGGCCCGGCGTAGTCGATGCCAATGCGAGCACTGCGCGCAATTTTAAATTTTTCGGGATTGTCTTCTAGCCAGAGCCGCTTAGATTTGGTAAGGTCTTCGCCGTAGAAGGACTTATCTAATTTAAAAACCCGGCAGAATTTTCCCGGTCCCGACGCTTCCCGATCTCCAAAGCCCTGCACGGGTTCAACCGCTCTGATGAGAATGCATTCTGGGTGTTCGGCCGGGCCGGTAGAAATGTTGCACTGCCAGTACATGCCGTAGACCAAATAAATGTAAATGTGACCTCCAACCATGTATTCCGCCCGATTGCGCTCTGTCCTTTTTCCTCCATAAGCATGGGAAGCCCGATCCCTTGGCCCATAGTAGGCCTCTACCTCTACGATTTTTCCAATAATTTTTCTCCCCCGCCAAACCCTTACGATATATTTACCCAAGATGTCTTTGGCCACAACTAGAGCGGAGCGTGTATAGAATTCCCGAACTAATTTCTTTCTGTTGCTCATCTTGTGTGTTATTATATCATTAGGAGGTGTTGAGAGTGAACAAAGGGAAAATAACTTTAATCGTGGTTGTATCTTTTCTGGTTTTATTAGGGATTTTGTTTGCTTTCTGGCAAAGAAAAGGAGAGATACTTTCGGCTTCGGGTACCATCGAAGCCACGGAGGTTTTGGTAAGCAGTAAAGTGATGGGAAAAGTTTTAGAAGTAAAAGTCAAAGAAGGCGAGGAGGTTACCTTAGGAGAAGTTTTGGCGGTAATTGATGCGCAAGAGATTATGGCTAATTTGAAGGGGGTTCGAGCTCGCTACCTCTTGGCGAAAAATGATTGGGAAAGATGTCAAAAACTTTGGCAGGAAGGAGTTATTACCAAACAACAGTATGATCAAGCGCAAGCCAATCTTGAGAGTGCTGCTTCTGCTTTGGAGAGCGCAGAGCTGGCTTTGGAAAATACCGTGGTTAGATCTCCCTTAAGGGGATTTGTTCTAACCAGAGCGGTTGAGCCGGGAGAGTTGGTAACCGTTGGTTCTCCTATCGTTTCGGTGGCTGACTTGTCCGAGCTTGATCTTATGGTTTACCTTGCGGAAAAAGATATAGGAAAGGTTAGATTAGGGGAAGAAGTTAAGGTTTTAGTAGATGCCTTTCCGGGGGAAAAGTTTTCAGGGAGGGTGGCTTATATTGCCAAGCAAGCGGAATTTACCCCTAAGATGATTCAAACCAAAGAAGAAAGAATTACTCAGGTCTTTGGGGTAAAAATAAAATTAAGCAATCCCGATTTTAAGTTAAAGCCCGGGATGCCGGCGGATGTTGAGTTTCCATGGAATATGTCATCGAAGCTTTAAATTTAACGAAAAAGTTTGAGAATTTTACCGCCGTTTCCGAAGTTAACCTTAAGGTTAAAAAGGGAGAAATCTTTGGCCTGGTAGGGCCAGACGGAGCCGGAAAAACAACTACCATGCGGCTTCTTTCTACCGCGATGGAACAAACTTCTGGCGAAGCCAAAGTCCTGGGAATGGATGTGAGAAAGGAAGAAGAAAAAATCAGAAAAAGGATCGGCTATCTTCCTCAACGCTTTAGTTTGTATGGGGACTTGTCGGTAGAAGAAAATTTAGATTTTTTTGCGGATCTGTATCAGGTTAAGAAAGAGCTTAAAGAAAAGAGAAAAAAAGAGCTGCTAGAGTTTACCCAATTAGCTTCCTTTTGTGATCGCCGAGCTCAGCACCTTTCCGGAGGAATGCAGAAGAAATTAGCCCTGGCTTGCTGTTTAATCCACGAACCGGAGGTTCTTTTTTTGGATGAACCCACTACCGGAGTAGATCCCGTTTCACGCAAAGAGTTTTGGAAAATTCTTTTGCATTTGCCTCAGCTTACCATTTTTATTGCCACCCCTTATATGGATGAAGCGGAGCGTTGCCATCGCTTAGCTTTTATTCGGGAGGGAAGAATTCTTATTTGTGACGCGCCTTCGGCTATCAAAGAGAAAACCAGAGCCCGCAACCTTGAAGAAGCGTTTGTGGTTTTAGTAGAACAGGGGGTGGGTAGCGGTGAGTGAAGAAGTTATTCGAGTAGAAAACCTTACCAAAAAATTTGGAAATTTTGTGGCGGTCAAGGGCATCACTTTTTCCGTAAAGAAAGGGGAAGTATTAGGTTTTTTAGGTCCAAATGGGGCGGGGAAAACCACCACTTTGCGCATGCTTTGCGGACTGATGGTTCCTTCCTCTGGAAGGGCGGTTTTGGGGGGTTTTGATCTTGCTACCCAGGCAGAAAAAATAAAAGAAATCATTGGCTACATGTCGCAGAAGTTTTCTTTGTATGAGGACTTGACGGTCTTAGAAAACATTGATTTCTACGCGGGTATTTACCAAATTCCAGAAAAAGTTTGGAAGAAAAAAAGAGAAATGATTATTGCCCGAGCGGAATTGTTTGGCAAAGAAGAAGAATTGGTAGCCAATCTTTCTCTGGGTTTTAAACAGCATCTGGCTTTGGGGTGTGCTTTGCTCCATGATCCGCAAATTGTTTTTTTGGATGAGCCCACAGCAGGAGTTGATCCTCTGGTAAGAAGAAAGTTTTGGGAGTGGATCAGGGATTTGGCAAGGAATGGGGTAACTTTTATTGTTACCACTCACTATTTAGACGAAGCGGAAGTTTGTGATCGAGTAATGTTTATTCACCACGGGGAAATTGTGGCTGAGGGAAAGCCCCAAGATTTGAAAAAAAAGTGGGAGCTTCCTAGCTTAGAAGAGGTCTTTGCCCGGATTATAGAAGAAAAATGAAAAATTTATTTTGGGTAATTGCCAAAAAAGAATTTTTTCATCTCTTCCGCGACTTTCGAAGTTTGGGGATAATCTTTTTTCTGCCGATTTTTCTTTTGATCTTGTTTGGCTATGCGGTATCTTTTGAGGTGGAGCATCTGCCTTTGGTGGTATGGGATGAGGATTATACTTTTCAAAGCCGCTTGTATCTTTCTAAACTTATCCAAAGCAAGGGCTTTGATTTGGTAAAAAATATTTCTTCTATGGAAGAAGGTTTTTCTTGCCTGGACGGCGGCCGCGCGAAAATGGTGCTTCATTTTCCTAAAGGATTTGCTCGGAAATTAGCAAGGGGACAAAAAGCAGAGCTTCAGGTTTTTTTAGATGGCTCAGACCCCACTATTGCTTCTTCCGCTTTAACTTATTTGGCTAGCATTAGTCAGGAATTTTCTCAGGGATTGCTAACCAAAGTTATCTCCCGACGAGGACTGACTGCCCGGGTTATTGATCCTATTAAGGTAGAGAGCCGCATTTGGTACAACGAGAATCTTCGCAGTTTAAATTTCTTTGTTCCAGGGTTGATCTGCATTATTTTGATGATGATTTCTGCCGCTTTGACTTCGCAAACGATTATCTTAGAAAAGGAAAAAGGAGCCATTGAGTCGCTAGTGGTGAGCCCGATCAGCAAGTACGATTTGATGCTGGGCAAAATTTTACCTTATGTGCTGATTGCCTTTATTGATGTGCTGTTAACGGTTTTGATTGGCCACTTTTGGTTCCAAGTGCCCTTAAAAGGAAATCTTCTTTTGCTTTTAGGAAGTTCATTTATTTTTCTTACCGGAGCCATGGGGATTGGAGTGTTTATTTCTACCAACGCGCGCTCCAGCCAGGAAGCCATGATGATTGCTTTAATTCTTTCCATGCTTCCCACTCTTTTGCTTTCGGGATTTATTTTTCCCATAGAAAATATGCCCTGGGCCTTGCGGGGACTTTCTTATCTCATTCCCGCGCGCTACTTTTTAAAAATTGTGCGAGGCGTGTTTCTTAAGGGGGTGGGATTAAATTATCTTTGGAAAGACGAGTTAATGATGCTTCTTTTTAGTTTGGTGATTTTGGGGGCGAGTGCTCGGAGTTTTAAAAAGCGTATCACATGAAAAGACCTAGTCGGCTTTTTACCTTTATCAAAAAAGAATTTCTTCAGCTAAAAAGAGATCCGCGAATGCTCTGGGTGGCAATTTTTGCCCCTCTTATCCAGCTTCTTATTTTTGGCTATATTGCTTCCTTAGATGTCAAACACGTCTCTACTGCCGTTTATGATGAAGACCGCACTTATTATAGTCGTACTTATCTAGAAAGCTTTAGAAATTCTGGGTATTTTGACTTAAACTATTATGCTACCAATCAAGATGAGCTTAAAACTTTACTGAATGCGGGAAAAGTAAAACTTGCTTTGCATTTTCCACCTGGTTTTGGGAAGAAAATTTTAAAAAGAGAGCCAGCTGCCGTGCAGGCCCTTTTAGATGGAGAAAATTCTTCTTTAGCTACCATAGTAAAGGGTTATCTTGACCAAATCAATACCCAGAATGCGCTTAAGTTTCTTCCGCAAAATCTTTCTTTTAATCCCTTAGAGGTTCAGGTGCGTCTGCTTTATAATCCGCAGTTAAAAAGCGTTTATTTTATGGTTCCTGCTATCTTTGCTTTGGTTTTGATGATCGAGAGTATGCTCTTGACTTCTTTTTCCATTGTAAAAGAAAAAGAAAAAGGAACCATTGAACAACTTATGGTAACTCCGCTGGGTGCTTATGAGCTGATTTTGGGAAAACTAATTCCCTTTTCTTTGGTGGCGATGCTGGATATTTTTCTGGTCTTTTTAGTCGCAACCCTATGGTTTCGAGTGCCTCTTCATGGAAATGTTTTTCTGCTTTTTGGCCTGGGGGCAATCTTTTTGGTGACCGGGTTAGGCCTGGGGCTTTTTATTTCTACCATTTCTGAGACCCAGCGGCAGGCAATGCTATCGGCCATTTTTGTTTTAGCGCCTTCTTTGGTTCTTTCCGGATTTGTTTTTCCTATTGCTAATATGCCCAAAGCCATTCAGATTCTTACTTATCTGATTCCTGCTCGTTACTTTTTAATTATGGTGCGGGGAATTTTTTTGAAAGGGATAGGCCTGAGGTACTTATGGCCAGAGGTCTTGTCTTTGGTGGTTTTTGGGAGTAGTATATTAGCGCTGAGCATTTTGAGGTTTAGGAAGAAAATTGAATGAAAGGAGGTGCTGTGGTGAACTTCAAACTTCAAACATCAAACTTCAAAATTGCGCTTCTATGCGTGATATTCTTGAGCTTAGGAATTTCTGCTAATGCCTTAACTTTGAAAGAAAGTGTGGAAATAGCCCTTAAGCAAAATCCTTTAGTTATTGCTTCGCGAAGGGAGGTAGAGGCGGCGCGTGCGCGTTTAGGCCAGGCTACAGGGTCATTTTTACCCAGCATCAAGTTGGAAGGAAATTATGGCCGATCCTACAACCAACCTTCAGTGGTGCAAATTACTATGCCCACTACTCTAGGAGCCGTTACCCAAGAGTATACTTTTGGAACTGACGCCGCCACTGATACCCGCGGCTGGACGGCTTCTTTGTCACAGCCGCTTTTTGTGGCGCCCCTTTTTCCCAAGCACGCTCTGGCCCAGAAAAATTTAACTTTTGCTCAGGAAGACCTCAGAAAAGTGGAATTAGAAACCACCTACAATGTTACTCAGGCCTATTTTGGAGTTTTAAAAGCCAGTAAGATGGTAAAGTTGGCGGAGGATTCTTTAAAAATGGCTCAGACGCACCTCAATCAGGTAAAGGTCATGCTTTCGGTAGGGACGGCTACTAAGGGCGATCTTCTTCGGGCGGAGGTACAAGTGGCAAATTCAGAAACTAACCTCACTCGGCTTAAGCATGCTTACATTTTGGCTCAAGAAAATTTTAAAAATGTCCTGGGATTAGAAACGACCGAGGAAATTTCAGTTGAGGAAGAAAAGCTTAGCGGCTCTCTTGAGGCCTTACCACAGCTTGAAAATATTTTAGCTTTGGCCCTGAGCGCTCGCCCGGAATGGAAGCAAAATCTTTTGGCAAAAGAAATAGCGGAAGAAGGTGTCAAACTAGTTCAAGCTTCTTATTTTCCTTCTCTTTTGCTTTTTGCACAGTCAGGAAATCGCGTGGTTGATTATCCCACTTATCGTTCCGATGTAAACTCCTGGTCGGTTGTGGGAGCTGCTTCTTGGAATTTATTTGATGGCCTGGTAAGAGAGAATCAGCTGCGGGAAGCAGTGGCTAAGCTGGAAGAACAAAGGGCTAAGGAGGAGCAAGTTAAAAAAGGAATTGCGCTAGAAGTAAAAGAGGTGTACCTAAACTTAAAGAGTGCTTTAGATACTATTTCTTCAACTAAAAAGGCCCTGGAAGCAGCCGAAGAAAGTTATAACTTTTCCAATCAGCGCTTTCTGGCGGGGGTGGGGACAAACCTTGAAGTCATTTCTGCCCAGGTATCCCTAACGCAAGCGCAGGTTGATTATCTCCAGGCCTTGTTTGACTTGGAGTTAGCCAAAGCGAAGATTAATCGAGTAGTGGGAAGCAAAGTTTTTTGAGGGGGTGGACTAAATGTTTAAAAATCGGAACTGGCTGTGGTTAATTTTGGGGTTAATTATTCTATTTCTTCTTTTCTATTTTTGGCAAAAACAAAGTTCTGCGGTGAAAGTAAAAGTTGCGGAGGTAAAGCTGGGAAATGTTTTAAGTACCATTTCGGCTTCGGGGATGGTTGATGCGGAAACTGTTAAATTGGGGAGTGCGAGAATGGCGGGAAGGGTGGAGTGGGTAGGGGTGAAGGAGGGGGAAAAGGTAGAAAAAGGCCAGGTGCTGGTAAAGTTTGATGGCTATGACCAGGCGGAGAAAGAGTATCAGCGTTTAAAAAAACTACATGCTCAGGGTTTTGTTAGTGATTTAGAGTTAGAAAGAGCCAAAACCGCTTTTGACAATGCCCAAATTGTTGCCCCTTTTTCGGGCTTGATCACGGAAGTTTCGGTCACTCCAGGAGAAGCAATTTCTCCCGGTATGCCGGTTATGACTTTAGTGGATATTGATCATCCTTGGGTGGAGATGCAAATAGATGAAGTAGACATTTCTCGGGTGAAAGTGGGGCAGAAAGTAAAATTTACTACGGATGCATTTCCCGGGCAGGAGTTTTTCGGCCGCATTACTTGGATTAATGACCGGGCGGAGTTGAAGAAAATAGGAGGTCGGGTGCGGATGGACGAAGAAAGCTTGGTTTTTCGCTCCAAGGTAGAATTTGAAGACGGCCGAAAAGTTTTGAAGCCCGGAATGTCAGTTTATGCGGAAATCATGATTGGAGAAAAAGAAGGGGTTTTGGTAATTCCAAAGGAAGCCGTAGCTTTGCACGAAGGAAAACATGTGGTTTTTGAGGTAAGGGGAAATGAGGTGGAAAGAAAAGAGGTGGAGTTGGGAATTCGCGATGTAGAAAAAGTAGAAGTCATTTCCGGTCTTTCTTTGGGAGAAAAAGTAGCTGTTTCAAATTTGGATAAGTTAAAGGATAAAACGCCGGTAAAAGTTGAGTTTTAGCTAAATGGAAAAGTTAGTTAAGGGTAAAGAATTTAAAAGGCCACACTTTGGAGTAAATTAAAAGCTTCGGTTTTGCTGGAGAAAAGTTGAATCTAGGTTGTTAAATTTCTTGTGCCCATTATTTTTCAGCAATGATTTGATAAAGCGGCAAAATAAGTTTAAAAGGAGATCCTTTTTTGATGGGTTCACCAAAATATTTTAGATTGTGTTTTTCGACGTATTTTAAGGCTTCAAGGAAAAACTTTTCTTTTTTCTCTTCTTTTAAAAGATCAAAATAGACGCAGCCAAAAGTATCAACCCATCTTACCCCTTCTAGTGGATCAGAGAAGGTCATTTTTGCTTGAAGCTTAGTTATTTCTATTTTTGCAAATTTGGCTTCAAATAAGTTTTTAACTATGGTTTCAATGGGAGGCAAGAAGTGTACTTTTTTGATAGGAAGGGTTAGTGCATCCCACCATTTAAAGTAGTAAAACCTTGAAATTGCAAATTTAAAAAATTCTTTTTCTATATCTTTTAGCTCGTCAAAAGAAGTTGTCATAATAACAAACTTTCCCTCTTTTTTTAATGATCTATAAACCAGGGGAAAGAGTTTTCGGGCGTCAACGAAAGCAAGCAGGAATGAAGCAATAACAAGGTGATATTTGTCTTCCTTACCGGAGCTCAAAAATTTTAAACAATCTTGGCAATGAAAGCAAAGTTGAAGATTTTTTCCTTTCCCTTCCTCAAATTTATTCTTCTTTGCCTCAGTGACCATTTCTGGCGATAGATCAACCCCTTCTAGGTAAATTTTACGATGTTTATTCCTTTTTGCTATTTGGCCAAGAGTTTTCCCGGTTCCACAGGCTAGGTCTAAAATGTAGCTGTTTTCTGGAAGAACAAGCTTATCAAGTAAATCATTCCAGATACTTTCGAAGTGGGGATCGATCGTTGTGCTGTAGGTGATAGGGTCTTTGTAAAGTCTAGCAATATCTTCCTTCCTCATAAACTTGTTTTAGTTTCAGGAGTTTTGTTCCTTCGTTTCCTATTCGCGTATTATGTGAACAGCTTTTCGATCGAGGGTTAGTAGTCCTTCTTTAAGTTTTTTTAGAGTTTCTTCCTCATAACGCAGTTGATTAAACGCCCAAAGGTAAAAGATCAAGAGAGCCATTACAATATGCCAAGCTGAGTGATACACAAAGAATCCTAAACTAATGGTTTCATTCGGGAAGTTAAGAAAAAACCCACCGAAAATCGCAGCGAACGCTCCAAATATCGCAAAGAATTTTGTCGAATTGCTAAAATTAGGCCAGTCTAAAAATATTACCCATAATGCAACAAAGCCGTTAGCTATCCCAAACAAGTCACTACAACGAAAATCTAAAATTAATCTCTGGTTAGCTAAATCTGGTCCCCCAATAAACAAGCAAGGAAAGAAGAGCGATATGGCAATTAATTGGCCAATTATTAAAGGATAATATTTTTTTTTATAGTCCCTTAAAAAAGCATGTTCCAGAGATATAAGGAGAAGAATAATAAATAAATTATCCAAGATTAACCCAATAAAGGACTGGTGGGAAAAATGGTAATAAGCCGAGGAGAGGCCAGTGAAAATTGCCATTATATTTGGCACAAGCCAGTGCTCTTGGTGTCGAGGGGAAAAAAGTACTAAAAGAGTGGTGAGGAACCCAGCCAACGAAATAGAAAGGGCAGAAACAGCATTTGCAAATTCTGCAAAGGATAACATGTAACAAATATTAACATATTTTATTACAAAAGGCAAATTTTCTTGCTACCGTTTTAAAAATTTCCGGAGATTCAGAATATAAAAGGATTTTGTTTAAAGTGCTTATGCCTGTTTTCTTGATTGACGGCGTAAGGCCTTAAAGTGTAGTATAGTATGTTAAAGGGTAGGTTTATTATTTTGCGTAAGAACAAGGGATTAATTCTGAATTAAAATATTTATCAAGTTTTAGCTCGAATGGAAAAAATTGTTAAGGTTGAAGAAGTAAAAAAATCCTATTTTTTGGGCAAATTAGAAGTCCCGGTTTTGCGGGGGGTTTCTTTTGAGGTAGCAAAAGGAGAGTTTATTTCGATCACCGGGCCTTCTGGTTGTGGAAAATCAACGCTCATGCATCTTATTGGCTGCTTGGATCATCCTACTTCGGGGAGGATTTATCTTGAAGAAAAAGATGTTACTCAACTGGGGGATGAGGAATTGGCTAAAATTAGAAATGAAAAGATTGGTTTTGTTTTTCAGGCCTTTAATCTTCTGCCGCGCTTAACCGCCTTAGAAAATGTGGAACTTCCTCTGGTTTATGGAAATTTTTCTCCTCAAAAGATGAGAGAAAAAGCCCTAGCCACGCTGGAAAAAGTAGGGCTTGCTCACCGTGCCCAGCATCATCCCACCGAGCTTTCTGGGGGAGAATGCCAAAGAGTGGCTATTGCCCGGGCTTTGGTGGTAAATCCTCTTTTGATTTTGGCAGACGAGCCTACCGGGAATTTAGATTCCAAGGCCAGCGAAGAAATAATAATCATTTTTAAAAAATTAAATCAAGAAGGGGTGACCATTATTGTAGTTACTCACGAAAAAGAAATAGCAAGCCATACCAGGCGCCAAATACATCTTAGAGACGGAAAAATCATCTCTGACGAAATAGCACCTCAAACTAAGTAAATATGAAAATTTTGCTTTTGCTTCGCATGGCATCTCGGGCTCTAGGAGAATATCCCCTACGTACTTTTCTTACCGTTTTAGGAGTGGTTATTGGGGTCTTTATTGTCATTACTTCGGTAAGCATGGGGGAGGGAGCGAAAAATTTTATTTATGATCAGATTAATTCCTTTGGTTTTGGAGCAAATACTTTGGGCCTTCTCGGTGCTCCGGAAACCGAGCGAAGAGGTTTGGGGGCGATGGCTGCGATGGTCAAATCCTCGATTACCGTTAAAGACATTGAAGCCCTGCGGGAAAAGATCTCCGGAATAAAGGCGGTTGCTCCGGCAATTTTTGGGGCAGCAGAGTTTAAATATGGGAAAAAAGTTTATGAGTCCTCTCTTTTGTTTGGCACCACGGAAGATTACCAAAACTTAATTAAGGATATGGTAGCGGAAGGGAGATTTTTAACCGCCTTAGATCTTTATAATCGTCGCCGAGTGGTGGTTTTAGGCCCCAAAATAAAAGAAGAACTCTTTGGAACCTTTCCCGCCATAGGAGAAGAAATTAAAATCAGCGGGACGCCCTTTCGGGTGATTGGGGTGGGGAAAAAAATGAGCTCTTTTTTGGGCATGGACTTAAATGAAATGTGCGCTATTCCTTTAACTACAGCTGAGGATTTGCTGGATACCTCGGAAATCATGGAGACCTGGGTGGTGGTGGAAAAAATGGGGGACTTGGATAGGGTAGAAAAAGAGATAAGAAGAATGTTACTAGAAAGACACGGGAAAGAAGATTTTCAAATTCGAAAAGCAACCGATATTCTTAGAAGAATTGATGAAACGATGAATGTTTTAACTTTGGTGGTTTCAGCTATTGCTGCCATTTCTCTTTTGGTGGGTAGTGTGGGAATTGTAAATATTATGTTGGTCTCGGTTACCGAACGAGTACATGAAATTGGCATAAGGAAATCAGTAGGAGCGAGAGGATTTGATATTTTTATCCAATTTTTGTTTGAAGCGGTAGTTATTAGTTTGTTAGGGGGCATGATGGGAATCGTTTTTTCGGCTCTGGCTTTACTTTTGGTGAGTAAATTTATTAACATAACCATTTTGCCTTCCTTAAATGCGGTGTTTTTGGGGTTTGTAGTTTCAACCCTGGTTGGAGTAATTTCGGGAGTTTATCCTGCCGTGCAAGCGGCAAAGCTGGATCCGGTGGAAGCTTTGAGATGGTGAAGTTAAAACGTTAAAAAGTTAAAAAGATGGGAAGCTAAGGATGACTTTACTAGAAGCAATTACCATGGCGTTAAGAGATCTAGGGCGGATGAAGCTGAGAAGCTTCCTCACCATGTTAGGGGTAATTATTGGGGTTTTTGCAGTGATTTCACTGGTGAACTTGGGGGAGGGGTTAAAAGGTTTTGTTTATGAGCAAATTATGGGTTTGGGAACGGGTCCGACTTACATGGAAATTCATGCGGGGAAAAAGGGACAGGCGATTGGGGCGGTGGCGGCTAAGTTAACTTATCAAGATGCACTGGCTATTTCTCAAAAATGTCCCTCGGTGAAATTGGTTGACGCTCGAGCTCTTCGACCGGGAAAAATCGAATATCGAAACAAAAGTTATTCAGTGCCCTTTATTATGGGTGAAGGACCGGCTCTAGTTGAGATGATGAATTGGGGGGTGTCGGAGGGAAGATTTATCTCAGAATTAGATGTTGCCTCTCGCAGAAAGGTTTGTGTCCTGGGCAAAAAGATTGTGAAGAAACTTTTTGGTGAATTTTCTCCGGTGGGGGAGAAAGTTAAAATCGAAGGAGCCACTTTTGTTGTGATTGGGGTCTTGCAAGAAAAGGGAGCCATTCTTAGTTTTGATATGGATGAATATGCCATGATTCCTATTACGGCGGCTTTGGATCTTTTTAAATTAGATAAAGTCATGGAAATTGGAGTTTTAGCCAAGTCTGACAAACTTGTTTCTCAAGCCGTGAGTGAAATTAGTGAGGTTTTGAAAAGTAGGCATGGGAAAGAGGATTTTCGCATTGATACTCAGGAAGAATCATTAAAGCTCTTGAACGATGTTATGAGTGCTTTAACGGGTATTGTGGCGGGGATTGCGGCTATTTCGCTTTTGGTGGGGGGCATTGGCATTATGAATATTATGCTGGTGTCGGTTGTGGAACGCACTCGGGAGATTGGTATTCGAAAGGCAGTTGGGGCTAGACGCCGAGATATTTTAATCCAATTTCTAACTGAGGCCTTGATTTTAAGTTTGTTAGGTGGAACAGTTGGAATTCTACTTGGAATGGGGATGTCAGCCGTTGCCATGCACTTTATTGGGCTTCCCTTTGTGATTGCACCTTGGTCAATTTATGCCTCGCTTCTGGTTTCACTTCTGGTTGGTCTTTTCTCCGGTGGATATCCTGCTATGCGGGCGGCTAGGTTAGACCCCGTCGAGGCCCTGCGGTATGAGTGAGGGGGGCGGCCAACATGAAAATGGGTCAGTTCAGGGTTACCTTGAGGTGGCGCTTACAATGCACATATTGTCTGATCCTTCAATACGTGCGCCGCAAAATATTCTGATGGAACCATCGGGCAAAAGAACTGCTTCCGGATCAAAAAGCATGGTAACTTTGGGATTGGTAAAATCTGAAGGTTTAAGTCGAGCTCCCGAATCTAAAGTAAAATTTAAAGCATCGGTTGAATAAAAGCTGTAGATTTTGGTTTCACCGTCTTTGGCGCTCATGGTATAAAGCCTGTAAGTTCCATCCGGCAGTCTTATGATGTCCGGGTCGACATAAGTGTTGGGGCCGGGTTTTGCATCGTCGTCTCCACAGATGTTCCCGGCTTCAAAGGTAAAAGATGCTCCACCGTCGGTGGAAATGGCGGTGCGAACATTGTTTTTGCCGTAAAAATCACCCACATAAAACATTCTTATCCTTCCATCCGGAAGGATTATCTCATCTGGAACGCCAACGATATTACTATCACTGCTGCCCCCGGCATAGACGATTGATACCCCCTGGGTAAAATCGAGCCCGGTTTCAGAAGTGGCACTTTTAACTCTTGAATACTCGGTTCTCATCATAGGCCCTTCCATTGTTTCCTTGTGATCCAAGTAAAAAATTCGATAGTAGCTTCCGATTTTAAGGACGGTGGTATCACTGCCGGTGCCCTTGACGGTGTCTTTGGGTTCCACCGTAAAGTCATAACAATTTGAGGAAAGGGCAGTGTTTGAACCCTCGGGAGAACCGGGGGTAAAAAATATTCGATAGCTATCGTCCGCAAGTTTCAAAACAAAGGGCACACTGGCGTTGGCAACTCTTATTCCAGGGTCTGCCGTAAGATTAAGTCCTATGGGTGAGGGAGTTGGAACGGTTGAAGTGGTTGAAGTAGTTGAAGTAGTTGAAGTAGTTGAGGGAGTGGTTTGCGAATTTCCCCCGCAAGAGGTTAAACCAAAGAGCAGGGCCCCAATAATAATTATGATGAGAAAGTTAAGATATTTCATATCATTAGTATTTTACACTATTTTTTAATATTTTGCACTATTCCCTAAATAACCAAGAAACAAATGTCACAATTAAACAATTAAACAAATCCCAATGTCCAGATTAAGTCACCCCTAGTAAGGCCCTGCGGGCGCTGCGTTAAATTACCAATAACCAAGATACAATTTCCAAACAAATCCCAAATCCCAATAACCAATTTCCAAATACCCTCACCCTAGACCATCCAAACACCTGCCCCCTCTCCCTTTGGGAGAGGGGGGCTGGTCTTTGCACAGTGTCGGGGTGAGGGTTTGATTATTGGTCATTGGTTATTGAATATTATTTGATTATTGTATCTTGTATCTTGGTTATTAACGAAAATGTGACGTTACGATACCGATGCCGACACCCCTAACTTGCTTCGGTCTTCGGTTTGTTGCTAAAGGGGGGACAGATTCATTTTTTTATGTTATCATAGAAAGTGAAGTTTTTCCCAGGAGTATAGAAGAGATAGGGGTAAAGGAAAGGATGAGTACAGCAATAAAAGAGGAAGAAATAACAAAGTACATGGACGACGGCAGGGATTTCATAAAGGAGGAAGAAATATGGGAGCAATTAGAGAAGAATAGAAACCCTGACCGCAAACAAGTAGAAGACATAGTTCAAAAATCCCTTTCTATTAAGACCCTTGAGCCAGAGGAAACGGCAGCTCTTCTTAATGTTCAAGATCCAGAGCTTTGGCAAGAAATATTTGAAGCCGCCGGGAAAGTAAAGAAAAAAGTTTATGATAATAGAATTGTCACTTTTGCCCCTCTTTACTGCGGCAATTTCTGTGTGAATAACTGTCTTTATTGCGGCTTTAGGAGAGATAACCAGGCCGTAAGAAGGCGAGTACTTACCCTTGAGGAGGTTAGAAGGGAAACGGAAGTGCTTGCCGGAAAAATCGGCCATAAGCGGCTTATCGTGGTCTATGGCGAACACCCGGCAACCGGGCCAAAATACATTAGAGATACCATTCAAACCATCTACGAAGTAAAGGTTCCCGTAAAACATGGCTACGCAAAGATAAGAAGGGTTAATGTCAATGCCGCGCCCATGTCCATTGAGGATTTAAAGATGTTAAAGGAAGTTGGCATTGGCACTTACCAGGTATTCCAAGAAACCTATCATCATGAGACCTATGCTAAAGTCCACCCTTTAGATACGGTAAAGGCAAATTACAAGTGGCGGCTTTATTGCCACCACCGGGCCCTGGAAGCGGGAATTGATGATGTGGCCCTGGGGGTTTTATTCGGGCTGTATGATTGGAGATTTGAAGTTATGGGTCTTCTCTATCATGCCCGGGAATTAGAAAAAAAATTTGGTGGGATTGGACCTCATACCATTTCTTTCCCAAGAATTGAATCTGCTGTCAATACCCCCTTTGTTCAGGAGACAAAATACAAAGTTTCTGATGAGGACTTTAAAAAATTGATTGCGGTAATAAGACTTTCTGTTCCCTATGCTGGAATGATTCTCACCGCCAGAGAGCCTGCCGAGTTAAGAAGAGAAATAATTACTTTAGGTATGGTTACCCAAACCGATGCTTCAACCAGGATTGGAATTGGTGCCTACTCCGACCGGTATACAAAACAAGAACTTGAAAGACAGCAGTTTGAGCTTGGTGATCCCCGCAGTCTTGATGAAGTAGTAAGAGAACTTTCTGAGATGGGCATTATCACGAGTTTTTGCACCGCAGGATACCGCTGTGGAAGAACGGGACAACTTATTATGGAGTTTTTAAGAACTGGTAAAGAAGGGGTGTTTTGCAAATTAAATGCCGTGCTTACTTTTAAGGAGTGGCTGGATGACTTTGCCTCAGAAGACACCAAAAAAGCGGCGGAAAAGGTAATTCAAAAGGAAATGAAAGAATTGAAGGGGATGGTCTCAGAAAAGGTATATGCCAAATTTCTTGAATACTTTGTGAGAACCTCACAGGGAGAAAAAGACCTCTATTTTTAAATTTCAAGTTCCAAATTCCAAGTTCCAAACAATACCAAAATTTTTAGCTGCAAGTTTTCCGCATACTACTTACTTTTCTTCTCCTTGATGAGAAGAAAAGTAACAAAAGAAGAATCAAGCGCTTTCGGAAGTTTCGGCCTCCTCCCTTTTAGAGTTCCTCCCTTCGGTCGGAACTAACGCCGCCCCACCACCTTTATAAGGTAAACCGAAAGCGCAATAACATCTTCAGGTAGTTCTCTGTCTCAGAAAAAAGTTCTTTTCATGAAAGAAAGTGTCGTGATCTTCTAGTGAATTTTATTTAAATTAAAATGTGCCAAAGCTTAGCTAGGGGACACATGAGGGGCGAAGGAGAAAAATTCTCGGCTCCAGCTAAAAAAGAACCGACAATTTCATTGTCAGGATAGAGTTTGAAACCCTTATCCAGCAATTGTCGTGATTTCCTTACTTGCTCATCTTTTCAAACTAAACTTTGTCGAAAGAACTAGTAAATGACGACTAAATCGCCTTTTATTCCGAGGAGTTTGACCTTCTTTTTTAGCTTTTCGTATTGTTCCGTGGTAGTAAAACAGTATCCTTTTTTCTTCTTTAAAAAAGAAAGAAGATCCTTTTCTTGGTCTAAGAAGAGAATAGGTTTTTGGTTATAAAAAACTACTCCCGGACGATTGCCAATTTGGTAGGAAGCGATGGTTTCATCATCTTTGATCACATGACTAACTTTTTGCGCGAGTTCTTTGGTTCCCTTAAAGTTTTCCACGGCGGGAAGAGTTTGAAAAGTTAGAAAGCCGATGACAACAAAGACCATGATTATGGTAGAAAGAAAAGAAACTCGATAATTTTTAAGAAGGAAAAAAGCAAAGGCAGCAAGGGTTCCCAGGCTTAGGATGCCGGCTAAAAGGCAAAGTTGAGGAAGTAGGGCTTGAAAAGGACCAGTATAGTTTTGCCCGGCAATGACCGCGGCTAAGAAAATTAAGCTTACTACCACGAGATTAAAGAGGTGGGAGAGGAAGAAACCGAGGTCTGCTTTTCCTTGTTCAAGAACTTCTTGCCAGGCCTTGCCCACGGTTATGGCTAAAAATGGGAAAAGAGGCAAAAGGTAGTTGGGAAGTTTGGTTTTTGCCAAAGAGAAAACTATAAAAACGGGCAGCAAGTAGCAGAGAGTAAAGAGTTCAGATTCGTTAGTACGCTGTTTCCAGGTTTTCCATAGGGAGTAGGGAAGATAGGCCGACCAGGGAGCAAAGCCTAAGATGAGGGAAATAAAATAATAGTACCAGGGGCCGGGGTGTCCCGAAACTACAGTTTGAAACCGGGAAAGAAAAAGAAAGCCGAAAACAAAATTTAGGAAAGCCCCTCCATGCCTTAGGTATTCTACTAAGTACCAGGGAAGAGCAATCAACAAAATTATTAAAATTCCAGGAAGCAAATGGCTCTCTTTAATTTTTCTAAACTCCTTCTTGACTGTGAGAAAAAGAAAAAAGACAAAAAGAGGAAGTACAACACCAATAATGCCCTTGGTGAGGGTAGCTAAGCCCATAAAAGGATAGCTCAAAAGATAGTACCAGCGATTTGAGGTCTGGTATCCTAAAAAAAGAAAGAGCAAAGCCAAATTTAAGAAGAGCGCAAGCAAAACATCTATTTCGGCAATTCTAGCTTGAACAATAAATTGGAAAGCACTCATAAGGATAAGGGCGGAGAGGAACCCAACTTTTTTATGGTATAAGGTCTTCCCTAAGAAATAAGTGACGATAACCGTTAGTACTCCCGCCAGGGCTGCCCAAAAGCGCAGGGCAAATTCGTTAAACCCAAAAAGGTAAGTAGCTAAGGTTGCCAGCCAAAAGTAAAGAGGCGGCTTGTCAAAGATAATTTGACCGTTAAAGTGCATGGTAATCCAGTCGCCCGTAAGGAGAATTTGTTTTACAAATTCCCCATAAGTGGTTTCTGCGGCATCATAAAGGGAAAAACTGCCCAACTTAAAGAAGAAAAGCATGCTAGCTAGAATTATTAAAATAATTATTTCCTTAATTTTGATTTTTGATTTTTGATTTTTGATTTCCACTTTATCCCCCTTCCACCATCCTTTTTACTTCATAATCATTGAGAAAAATTCCCCACTCCTCAGGGTGGTTTTTAATAAAGTTTTCAAAAAAATTTCTAAGCTTAAGCATAACCTCATCACGATTGTTGCTGGTTACCGAAAGGGGTTCCCCAAAATTTATGAAAACTTTTCTTCCCCTTCTTTGAGAGTAAACCGGAACTACCGCGGCCTGGGATCGTTGAGCCAAGGTGAGCCAACCGGTAGCCACCGGGACATTTTTCCCTAGAAAGTTAAACATTTCATGATGGCTTTCTAAAGCTCCGGTATCAATCATCAAACCAACTATTTCTTCGGCTTGAAGGGCTTTAAGTGCTTCCCGGTACATGTTGGTCTCCAAAACATTGATGAGTTTAATTCCGCGGTACCGACGGCTTTGGTTTAGGAAATGAAAAAGAGGGGTAGGTGGGGCCTTAACAATAGAGTTGATTTTGTAGCCCTTTTGAAAAAGAAAAATAGGAATTAACTCGTAATTTCCAGTATGCATAGCAAGAAGAATAACGCCTTTTCTTTGTGCTACCCCCCGGTCTAAATTTTCTAGATTTTGGTACAGAACGATTCTCTTTATGTGTTTTTCTCTGAAGAAAGGAAAGCAGATGATTTCAAAGATTCCATAGCAAACATTACGCAGAAGTTTTCCTGCCAGCTGGTCAGCCTGGGCTTGGGGGAAAAATAAGGAGATATTTTTAGCAATTTTCTTTTTGAGGGAAGTGAAAGACACTATTTTATAAACAAGGTCAGCAGAGGTGTACATTAAAAAAAGTGCCGCTTCTGCGGGAAGCAAGAATAACAGAAAAAAGAAAAAGCGGAGAATATTTAAGGTAATGATCATAGCTGATTATTTTGGAATTGCAGCTGATAAAGGTGCTTATACAAACCGTTTTTGGCCAAGAGTTCGGCGTGGGTGCCTACTTCAACAATTTTTCCTTGATCCAGAACCACAATGCGGTTAGCTTTTTCTACGGTGTAGAGGCGATGGGCGATAATAAAAGTGGTTCGATCCAACATTAGTTTTTCTAAGGCATCGCGAATTAACCTTTCGTTTTCGGGATCAAGGGCAGAAGTTGCTTCGTCTAGAATTAAAATTTTAGGATTACGCAAGATGGCGCGGGCAATGGCAATTCTTTGTCTTTCCCCCCCAGAAAGAGTTGCTCCTTTTTCTCCGACTTTGGTGTTGTATCCCTGGGGAAGCTTAAGGATAAATTCGTGGGCGTGGGCCTGGGCCGCGGCAGAGATAATTTCTTCTTCGCTGGCCTCAGGGGTCCCATAGGCAATATTTTCTCTTATAGATCCTTCAAAAAGGTTAATTTCCTGAGGAACTAAAGCAAATTGTTTGCGCAGGGAAGAAATTTTTACTTTGGTTAAAGAATAATCGTCAACAAGAATTTCCCCTTTAGTAGGATCATAAAACCGCAGTAATAAATTTACCAAGGTAGTTTTTCCAGCCCCGGTTCGCCCGACCAAGGCAATTACTTCTCCCGGAGAAACTTTTAAGTTTATGTTTTTTAAGACCTCTTCTTTTTCGTAGGCAAAAGAGACATTGCGAAATTCGACTTTTCCCTTAAGCGGGGGTAATTCCTCGGCTTCAGGGTCTTCTTTGATGGAAGGTTGGGTTTCAAGGATTTCAAAAATTCGTTTGGCCGAAGCTGCACCTTGTTGAATGGTGGCAAAGGCCTTACTGAGAGTGCTTCCCGGATCGGTCATAATTCCCAAGGCAGTGGCAAAAGAGATTAACTGAGGCAAGGTGAGATTTCCCCGGATGATTTCTACCCCCCCATACCAAACGATAGCTACTGCGGCGCTGGCTTGGAGCAGAGCGACTATGGGGTTTTGGGTAGAAAGGATGTGCACGGTGCCCATAATAGCTTTAAAAGACATCAGATTTTTTTCTTTAAATTTTTTAATTTCCGCTTCTTCCATGGTGTAGGCCTTGATGATTTTGATTTGGGAAAAGGTTTCCGAAAGGTGCGAAGTAAGATCGGCCATTTTCTGCTGAACCTTTTCGCTTAAGTTTCGAATTTCCTTTCCAAAGATTCGAATAACTTGAACGATAAGAGGCAGAGCAACGAGGGTTAAAAGAGAAAGTCGCCAGTTAAGCCAGAAAATGTAAATGATTAACCCCAAAAGCAGAAGAGAATGAGGGACCAAAGCAGTAAGAGAAAGAAGCAGGGTGGCTTGGAGGGTTGAAACATCGTTCATAATGCGGGAAATGAGCTCCCCGGTATTCCACCGGTTATAGAAATCTAAGGAATGTTTTTGCAAGTGTTCGTAAGCTTCCGCACGCAAGTCAATAATTACGCGGCTGGCAACATAATAAGAAAGGTAGTCCTGCCCGTAAGTGAAAAGCCCTTTGATTAAATAAAGGCCAACAACTGCTAAAGCGCTGAGATTAAGAAGAAAAAAGTTTTTTTCTTCAATGGCTTTAAAGGCATAACCTGCTAAAGGAGCAACCAAAAGGGTAGCTCCGGTAACCAAAAAGACACATAAAAACACTCCCAGGACTTGACTTCGGTAAGGTCTAAAAAATTTAAGCAGGCGAAGATAATAGTTCATCCAATTCCTCCACGATTTTTTTTGCAGCTCCAGGTTTGCCCATAGCTTGAGTAAGCTCAAGTGACATTCTTTTTCTTTTTTCTTTTTCTTTTAAAAGCGACAGGACTTTTAAGGCCACCGAGAAGGGATCAACTTCTCCCCGGATTTCCGGGACAATTTCTTTTTGGGCTTTCTGATTGGGTAAAGCAAAAAACCTAGTTTTTTTATTTATGTTTTTTGCCAGCCAGCGCTTAAAGGCCTTACCTACGAAGGGGACTCTGCCTACTAGTTCTGCCAGCCCTTCGAGGGGAATAACTTCCGGGTGATTCAAGGGAAAAACCATAATCATTGGAATTCCGCGCGCGGCCAGCCGAGCGGTGTTGGTGCCCGGAATGGTAATAACTATTTCGGAATTGTGGACTTTTTCAAAATCTATTATTTTAGCTCCTTCCAGCGGCTTTGCAGGAATAAAAGGGGAACTAACAATCTGAAATTTAGCTTCTTTTTCTTCTTTTTTAATTAGTGCCAAAACTTCTTGATAAAAAGGAGTCATGTAATTTATTTCCCACTGGCGGCTCCCAGGCATAAAAGTAATTACTTTTTCTTCGGGCTCCCACTTTTTTTGGTGCGCAACTGAATCCACCATAAGGTCTCCTACCAACTTAAGCTTTCTTGGCGAAGCTGCTTTTGAAAATTTGTCATAGGCCGCTTGATCCCGAACGAAAAATTTCTTAAAAAAATTTCTCCAGGCGATTCTTTCATTAAGGTAAGCACAGGCTGGATACTTTAACTTTTTGGCGAGGATAACCGCATAAGCAAGATCACCCCCCAAGAAAAGTACCACTCCCTTGGGAGAAAATTTTATCCCTCTGGGTTTTTGATTGAGAAAGACCCACTTTTGCCACTTTTCTGCGGAAATTATTTCGGAAATTCCTGGGATTTTACTGGCATACTCAACTTCCTTGCCGCTTGCGTACTGGCAAGGGGTGAGAACTAGAATTATCCGATAATTCTTAGTGGATAAGATTTTTACCATTGGCTCTACTAAGGCAGAGAGCTCTCCAGGGCTGTTGGCAACTAAGATTATGTCGGGTTTCGTCATGTTTAGAAGGCAATTATAGCAAATTTTATGTGGTTTTAGAAGGGGACTACCATGCCTTTTCTGCCTTCTTGGTTACCCCATCAGTAGCCAAGCCTTTTAGCTACTTCTTCAACTTTACAGGGCACGAAAGTAGGTTTGCTGCCAAAAAGGATGGCATTGTCGGGGTCTTTAAGCCCGTGGCCGGTCAAGATGCACACCACAACCGAATCTTCGGGGATTTTTCCATTGCGAGCCAGCTTTATAACTCCTGCTACTGAAGCTGCAGAGGCGGGTTCAACAAAAATTCCTTCTTTTTGGGCAATCAGCTGATAGGCCTCGATAATTTCTTGATCCGTGACGATACTGATTGATCCTCCCGATTCTTCTGCTGCCGCCACCGCTCCTTTCCAGCTAGCAGGATTCCCTATGCGGATGGCAGTGGCGATGGTTTCGGGATTTTCGATGGGGTGGCCTCGGACAATCGGGGCCGCTCCTTCTGCTTGGAAACCAATCATTTTGGGTAAACTTGTAATTTTTTTGGCGGCATAGTATTCTTTGTAGCCCTTCCAGTAGGCGGTGATGTTGCCGGCGTTTCCCACTGGAATAGCGTGAAAATCGGGGACGGCGTTAAGTTGATCGCAAATCTCGAAAGCACCGGTTTTTTGTCCTTCAATGCGGTAAGGATTGATGGAATTAACTATTTCCACCGGGTACTTTTCTCCTAATTCTCTTACGAGGTTCAACGCTTGATCAAAATTGCCGTCGACTTCAAAAACCTTAGCTCCGTGCATAAGGGCTTGAGATAATTTGCCCAGTGCGATTTTACCTTTGGGGATGATGACGATACAGTCCAGGCCCGCGCGGGCAGCATAAGCGGCCGCTGAAGCCGAGGTATTTCCGGTAGAAGCACAAATAACCGCCTTACAATTTTCTTCCTTGGCTTTGCTGATAGCAAGGGTCATACCGCGATCTTTAAAAGAGCCGGTGGGGTTGGCTCCCTCATATTTTAAATACACTTGACAGTGGGTCAACTCGGAAAGATAGCGCGCATAAAGAAGAGGAGTATTCCCCTCGTAAAAAGTTACTACGGGGGTCTCTTCGCTTACCGGAAGAAACTCTCGATATTCTTCAATTACCCCTTGCCAACGCATGTGAAGATTATATCTTAGTTCACTTGAACTTTCAATAAGCTTGTGATAGCATTCTTAGGTGAAATAGTAAAAGAGGAGGTAAATGGTATGAGGAAGACAAAAGGGGTAAAGGAATTACTTTTTTACTTTAAGAAACTCCCGCTCCTTAAGCAAATTGAAGCTTTGGATTATATAAAGTGGCTTTGGGTTTCTCCCGACGAGGAATTTACGGAGGAAGAGTGGAAGAAGATAGAAAAACTGGCAAAGGAAAAAGGAAAAACCTTTGAAACATGGGAAGAAGCTCGGAAAGATCTTGAAAGCTTAATGAAAAAGTAATGCGTTTTAATTTCAAGACATCTTTCTATCGTTGTTTTAAAAAATTATCGCCTTTTAAACAAAAGTTGGTTTTAGAGGCAATTGATAAATTAAAAGTCTTCTATGAAACTAGGCAACTGTCTTTGGGGTTAGGTTTGAAGAATTTAAGAGGGAATTACTGGGAAATCAGGCTCTCGCTAAAAGACAGGGTTTTGTTTTACCTGAGTGAAGGAAATATTTCTTTTATTCTTGTTGGCAATCATGATGAGATTCGCAGATATTTAAAATCCCTATGAAATACTCAGCTCCCAGAGGAACAAAGGATATTCTTCCCGATGAAGTGCCGCTTTGGCAGTTTTTGGAGAACACTTGTCGGCAAGTTTTTGAGCTTTATGGCTACCGAGAAATTCGCACTCCTATTTTTGAAGTGGCCGAACTTTTTTCCCGTTCCATTGGAGACACAACCGACATTGTAAAAAAAGAGATGTATACCTTTGCTGATCGTAAGGGGCGTAGTTTAACCCTGCGGCCGGAAGAAACGGCTCCGGTAGTGCGCGCTTGCTTGGAAAACAATTTAATTTTAAGCGACCAGTTAGTTAAGCTTTATTATTTGGGTCCTATGTTTCGTTATGAGCGCCCTCAGGCTGGTCGCCAACGCCAGTTTCATCAGGCGGGAGTAGAGGCCTTTGGCTCCGACGATCCCATGCTGGATGCCGAAATTATTCAGTTAAGTATCAAGCTCTTTGACAAAGTTGGATTAAAGGATTTAGAAGTAGAAATTAATTCTGTCGGGTGCCGGAAGTGCAAACCGAATTATCGAGAAGCAGTCAAAAAGTATTTTGGTGAACATGTCCAAAATATGTGCGAGGATTGTAAGACCAGGATAGAACTTAACCCCCTGCGCATTTTAGATTGCAAGGAAGCTCATTGCCAAAAGTTTATCGCGCAGGCTCCGGCAGCGGTTGATTATCTTTGCTCCGACTGCAAAGATCATTTTGAGAAGGTAACTAAGGCGCTAGAGGGCTTAAGCGTTAGATATCGAGTAAACGATCGGTTGGTGAGGGGATTGGATTATTATACTAAAACTACTTTTGAGGTGGTTTCTAAACAGTTGGGCGCACAGAACGCGATTTGTGGAGGAGGACGGTACGACTACTTGGTTGAGGAGTTGGGGGGAAAACCCACGCCTGCCGTGGGGTTTGCTTTGGGTTTGGAGCGGGTGGTAGAAGTTATGAAAGAACTAAAAATAGAAAGGGCAAAGAAAAAAGGACTCGATTTATTTATGGCTCCTTTAGGGGAAAAAGCTAAAGATCAAGTTTTTTTGCTTTTAGCCAGGCTAAGGGAAAAGGGAATATCTGCCGACATGGACTATTCAAAAAAATCCTTGCGTGCCCAGCTAAAGGCAGCTGATCGCTTAGGAGCAAGTTTTGCTTATATTGTAGGGGAAGTGGAATTGGAGAAAGGAAAAGGTATTTTAAGAAACATGAAAACTGGGGAACAAAATGAAATTGCTTTCGAAGAGTTGGAGGAGGTGATAAAATGATAGAGTTCCGTTGCAGTCAGTGTAATCGGCTTTTGGCAAAAGTGGAAGGACTGGGCAAAGTTGAAATCAAATGTCCCCGCTGTAAAGCCATGAATGTTTTTACTGAGGAGTTATATATTAAGGTTGAAACCAAGAAAGAAGAATTGAATGAAGCGGAAAGTTAACCTGTTGACCTATTTACCTGTTGGCTTGTTGATAGTTAGATTTAGGAACCTGAGAATTTTAAGAAAGGGCTGGGCGGTTCCATAAAAATAAGAAAGGAACCGACAATTTCATTGTCGGGAGAATTTTCTATGCGAAGAACTCGTCATTGTGGAGAATTAAGAATACAAGATGTGGGACAAACCGTAACCCTCTGCGGTTGGGTCCATCGCCGACGTGATCATGGAGGTTTGATATTTATTGACCTTAGGGATCGGTCGGGCTTGGTGCAGGTGGTTTTTTCTAGCAAGGAAGTAGATTTACACCTGAAAGCGCAGGCCTTAAGAATTGAGTATGTGGTAGCGGTCCGAGGGAAGGTAGTCGAGCGGGCACCGGAAACGGTTAATCAAAAGCTGCCTACGGGAGAAATTGAAATCGCGGCCGAAGAACTGGAGATTTTAAATGCGGCTAAGACTCCTCCCATTGAAGTAGCTGATCCCCTCACCGAACCCGATGAGATGGTACGACTAAAATATCGTTATTTGGATCTGCGTAAAGACAAAATGCGAGAAAACTTGATTTTCCGCCATAAGGTTATTAAGGCCATGGCGGATTATTTAGATGAAAAAGGGTTTCTTGAGATTGAAACGCCCTTTTTAACCAAGTCCACTCCTGAAGGAGCGCGTGATTATTTAGTGCCGAGTCGTTTAAATCCTGGAAAATTTTACGCTTTGCCGCAGTCCCCTCAGCTGTTTAAGCAAATTTTAATGATTGCCGGTATGGAAAAATATTTTCAGGTAGTGCGCTGTTTTCGTGATGAAGATTTGCGCGCGGATCGCCAGCCCGAATTTACCCAGTTGGATATCGAGATGTCCTTTGTGGAAGAAAAAGACATCATTGCTCTTATTGAAGAACTCATGATCTTTACTTTAAAGGCCCTTGAAAAAGATATCGATCAATATCGTGGTCGGCATATTCCAAAAATTTCTCCGCCTTTTCCTCGGCTTAGTTGGGAAGAAGCTATGGCGCGCTATGGCACAGATAAGCCCGACACTCGTTTTGGGCTGGAGTTGGTTGAGATAACAGATTTGGTAAGAGAGGTAGAGTTTAAAATTTTTAGGGAGGCGGCGGCAGGGGGAGGAGTAGTAAAAGGTATTAATGTAAAAGGAGGAGAAAAATTATCTCGCGCCGAAATTGATGATTTGGAAGAAGAAGCTAAAAAGTTGGGAGCCAAGGGTCTTGCCTGGGTGGTCTTAACCGCTTCGGGAGCAAAGTCCCCTATCGTCAAGTTTTTTAAAATTGAAGAAATGAATGCGCTCCTAGAAAGAATGAAGGGGGAAACGGGGGATCTTTTGCTTTTTGTGGCCGACAAGCCCTCTTTAGCCAATTTTGTTTTGGGGCAGTTGCGTTTGAAACTGGGCGAGAAATTAAATTTAATTGATAAAAACAGTTTTCACTTTCTTTGGGTGACGGACTTTCCTTTGTTTGAATTTAGCGAAACGGAAAAGCGCTGGGTTTCGCACCATCATCCTTTTACCGCTCCTCATGGAAGTTGGGATGATATTGAAGAAAGGTTTATGAAAGACCCGGCGTCCATAAAGGCCCAGGCCTACGACTTTATTTTAAATGGAGAAGAAGTTGGAGGGGGGTCTATCAGAATTCACCGTCCAGAAATTCAGGCAAAAATTTTTAAGCTTTTAAAGCTCGGCGAAGAAGAAGTAAAAATCAGGTTTGGCTTTTTGCTTGAGGCCTTGTCTTACGGTGCCCCGCCGCATGGAGGAATTGCCTTGGGGCTTGATCGCTTGGTTATGCTTTTGGCGGGGATGGAGTCCATTCGCGATGTAATTGCTTTTCCCAAAACCCAGAGTGCGCTTTGTCCTTTAACCGGGGCCCCAGATGTAGTTAGCCCTCAACAACTAAAAGAGCTTCACATTAAAACTACTTTATGATATGATATTGTTCGACCCTTCTGTGTGCGTGATGCAGTATTTGATGCCTTGAGCCAATTGGTTAAAAAAGGGGATTCGGCGTGTGTTCCGACAGCATCGGAACCAGCGAATCACAACCCCCCGATTTTCAATCGGGGAGGACCCACGGTCTATTCCGTTGGGTTCAAGGGTGTCTCTGCACACGGCACGGCAGGGCTTTTTTAGTTTGACCACCGGGAGGAAAATATGAGTGTAACAGTGATTGTAGGAACGCAGTGGGGTGATGAAGGGAAAGGGAAAATTACCGATCTTTTAGCGCGAGAAATGGATATGGTAGTTCGCTATCAAGGGGGAAACAATGCCGGACACACCGTGGTAATTAAGGAAGAAAAATTTATCCTGCATCTCATTCCCTCTGGTATTTTTTACCCAAAGGTAACATGTGTGATTGGCAATGGGGTGGTGGTAGATCCTGCCGTACTTTTGCAGGAAATAAAAACTTTGCAAGGCAAAGGATTTAATTGCGAAAACCTGAAAATTTCGGCTCAAGCCCATGTTATTTTCCCCTATCATCGCGATTTGGACTTAGCGCAGGAAAAAAATCGTGAAGCGGGGCGTATTGGCACTACTGCCCGAGGAATTGGTCCTTGTTATGTTGATAAATTTAATCGTCGCGGCATCCGCATTGGCGACTTCTTTCACGAAGATATTTTTCGGCAAAAGCTAGAATGGAATCTGGCTGAAAAGTCATTTCTTTTGAATAACTTTTATGATTATAAAGTGAGCTATGATGCGGATAAGATTCAAAAAGAGTATTTTGAATATTTTCGGGCTTTTCAATCTTTGGTAATTGAAGAATCAACCTCACTCATCAACGAAGCCATTTCGAAAAATAAAAAAATTTTAATGGAGGGGGCGCAGGGGACGATGCTGGATGTGGATCAGGGGACTTATCCTTATGTTACTTCTTCTAATCCTATTGCGGGAGGAGCTTGCATTGGCGCGGGCTTTGGACCGCAGGAGATTGACGAGGTAATAGGAGTAGTAAAAGCTTATGTTACCAGAGTTGGGGGCGGGCCCTTCCCGACGGAAATTTCGGGAGAAATAGGAGATCTTCTGCGCGAGCGAGGGGGTGAATATGGGGCCACCACCGGGCGGCCCCGGCGCTGTGGGTGGTTTGACGGGGTGGTTCTTCGCCATGCAGCTAAAATCAATGGCTTGACTCAGTTGGCCATAACCAAGATCGATGTTTTAGATGCTTTGGAGACCATTGAAATTTGTACCGCTTATGAGTGTGAGGGGAAAGTTATAGAAGATTTTCCCACGGACCTGGCGAAACTAGAAAAGTGCCGTCCGATTTACGAAGATCTCCCCGGCTGGAAAGAAGATTTGTCTAAGATTACTGACTACCGCAATCTCCCTCTTAACGCGAAAAAATATATTGACCGTTTAGCTGAATTGGCAGAAGCCAAAGTTTCGTTGATTTCGGTGGGGGCCGAGAGGGGACAGGTAATTAGATTATAGAAAAAAGTTGACAAGTACCAAATATTGGTCAATAATATTAAGCGAGCAAAGTTCAAAGGATGATTCAATGCAGATAAGGAAAATTTTTTTATTTCTTTTTCTTGTTCCTTTTTTTCTTGTTCTTTGCATAAGTTCAAATTTATGGGCTGACACTAAGTTTGCTAACGATCCTACGCTTTTGAGCATCGGGGCCAGGGTGTTGGGATTGGGGAACAGCTTTGTGGGCTTAGCGGATGACACCTCGGCTATCTTTATCAATCCCGCAGGTTTAAGCAAAATTGACCACTGGCAAATATCATCTACCTCAGGCAAGTATTTAAATTTTTACGATTACGCACAATTTTCGGCACTGTTTCCAACTTTTCTTGGTACTCTGGGCATAGCTTACGGGGGGACGGCGGTTAGCTTTCACTATCCTTCGGCTGAGGTAATCATGGTGGGAGATGAGATAAGGTATCTGCCCACGGGAGAAGTAAGTGGAAAATATAGCAACATTGCGCTGCTTTTCTCATATGGTAAAAAGGTTGATATTTTGTTTTTTAAGAATTTGGGTTTAGGAGCAAGTATAAAATTGCTTTCACAGGACTTGAGTTTTACCGGGGCAAGTGGAAATGGCAAGGGGATGGAAGCAAATTTTGGGATTTATTATCCAGTGGCGGAAGAACTTTCTTTAGGTTTGGCTATTCACAATGCCTTGCCAAGCGCCGTGGGAGGAAAAGTAACCTGGAGCACTAATACCGAAGAAACCCTGCCGGCAATGATGAAGGCAGGGTTAGCGTATCAGCTAAAACCCCTTCATTTAACCATAAGTGGGGACTATGATTATCAGCTGACGCGCACGGACTTTCCAAACTTGCTTCATTTTGGGGCGGAGTGGAACCCCATAAGTTTCTTGGCCTTGAGAGCGGGGCTTGACCAAGGGGTGGGAGTAAGCACTTTAAATGAGTATACGGTGGCTAATGACTTGAGTTTGGGGCTGGGGCTAATCTTTCGGGGATTCAGGTTTGATTATGCCTATCATACTTTTGACAATGTTGCGGAAAACACCACGCATTATTTTTCTCTTACCTATGGTTTGCCTATGGAGAAAGAAGGGGTAGCAACGAAAGAGTACTTGTCTATCATGTCTCCAACGGAGGGAGCGATTTTTTACGACGGGGAAATTGAGATTAAGGGAGTAGCGGCAGAGGGGGTAGAAAAGGTTTTAGTAAATGGGGTGGAGGCAGGGCTCAAGGAAGACGGGACTTTTACAACCAGGGCAAGTTTGGAGTTAGGTAGAAATGAGATAAAAATCGAAGGATTTGACCGCGGGAAGAAGCTCTTAAAGCAGATGTTTTTAGGGGTAACGCGTCTTATATCTTTCAAAGATGTAGCAGAGGATTATTGGGCGAGGAAAGAGATTGGGGAGTTAGCGACGATCAAAGTAATCGGAGGGTATCCAGATGGGACTTTTCGGCCGGAGGAGCCAGTAGTGAGGGCAGAGCTGGTAGCGCTTTTGGTAAGGTCGGAAGTTTCAAGTTTCGAAGGATTAGGGAAGATTAAATTCAAGGATGTATCAAGCAAACACTGGGCGGCGAAGTATATAATGGAAGCGGTGAAGAGGGGTTGGGTGAAGGGTTATGTCGATAATACTTTTCAGCCGGGAAAAGCTATCAACCGTGCGGAAGGGGCAGAGATTTTAGCAAAGTTTGGTCGTCTGGCCGAGCCCAAGGAAAAGTTTGGACCTTATGGGGATTTGCCGGGAAGGCACTGGGCGGCTAAGGCAGTTTTATCGCTTAAGCAAGCAGGAGTACTTGATTTTATTAAAGAAGACAAATTTTATCCTCGCCGGCCGTTAAAGCGCTCAGAAGTGGCATATTTACTGGCTAAACTTCCTTTGATGAGAGAAAGAATTATGAAAGAACTAGGAGTAAGCGAATGAAGAAAATATTATTTTTTGCTTTTACCTTTTACTTTCTTCTTATGGCGGCGGTAGCGGAAGAAGGACTTCCCACTATATCTACCATTGGCAATAAAGAAATAGAGGTAGGGGAAACCCTGCGCTTTGTAGTTACAGCCCAAGACCCCAGCGGGCGAGCGGTTTTTTATGAAGCTTCGAATCTTCCTTATGGAGCCAAGCTGAATCCTAAGACCGGGGAATTTGAATGGACGCCCACCATTTTCCAGGTGGGGGAGCATCGAATTACTTTTCAGGCTTGGGATCGGATGGACCCCAAGCGCATGGCGCTAGAAACGATTAACATTCGGGTTTATTATCGAAAAACTTATCATGAAAAAGGTTGGGGATTAGGTTTAGGGAAAGAGGAAGTATTAGAAACTTCTGTGATAGAAGACCTTTATCCTCAGGTGAAGGCGATAAAGGTGGAAGGAAAAGAAGTATCTTTAGAAGAAGAAAAAGTTTTGGTTTCGCAAAGTCCCAAAATCGAAGTGGTGCTAGAAAGTATCTATCGCATTGATCCCAAGTTAGTTACTATTTTGCTTGATGGAAGAGCGAGGGAACGAATTCGTTTTACCAAGATTAAAACTTTTGGGGAGCGAAAAGATGTGGTGGAATTAACGCTTGAGGTGGCCTTTAAGGACTTAACGCCCAAAGAACACGAATTGGTGGTTATGGGGGGAAATGAGCTTGGAGTGGTGACGCACAGGTTAATGCTTGAGGTAAGGAGGAAGGCCTTATGAAAATTTATTTTTATCAAGATTTAATTTCGGTTTTATTGGGGATAGCGCTTTTGGGGCTTATGCTTATTAGGGCCATGTGGAAGAGGTCTTCTTATTTACTTTTATTTTTGGTTTTTCTTCTTTCTTTAGCGGGTTTAACTGACGCCTTATTTCGGTGGAATCCAAGTTCATTAATAGTTCTTTTAGCTGACAGCATAAATGTTTTTTGTTATTTTTTGGGCTTAGGGGTTTTTCTGCATTATTCTATCCTCTTTGCAAGAAGAGAAGGAATAGGCAAAGGGTATTACCTGATATACCTTCCGGGGTTAATTTTAGCATTTCTCTATGCGTTGACGCCGCTTATGGTAAAAGGAATTACGCGAAGTTTTTTTGGTTTCCAGCTGAGTTATGCTCAAGGGTATTACTGGTTGATAATTTATGGTCTAATATATTTTATTTTAATTTTGCTTTTTAACGGGCGAGTTATATTATCTTCCCTAGGGGGGAAAGAGAAGGAAGAAAGTTTTTATCTTTTGTTCAGTTTCTTTTTGTTTTTCTACTTTTACAGTTCGGTAATAATTTTTCCTTTTCTTTACGATTTAGTAAATTTTGCTTCGCCACTTCCTGTAGCTTTGGCCGCGTTAGTTTTGGCTTATGCCCATCTGAAGTACAATTATTTTGAAGGAGCTTAATCATGAAGAGAGCAGTTTTATTCTTTTTGCTTTTTTGCTTCGCAGTTGGCACAGCGCACGCCACCACCTACTATGTTACTCCCGAGGGTAGCAATAGTAATGATGGTCTTTCTTGGGGGGCGGCCTGGAAGACCCTAACCTACGCGGCCACTACTGCTGCTTCTGGGGATACCATCTATGTAGGGAATGGGACTTACAATGCTGCACTGGGGGAGACATTTCCGATTCAGATTACTGGGAGGTATTTTATTGCTGAGACCACTGGGTTGGCGACGGTGGACTCGGGGACCGCGGCGAGTGATACTATTAACATAGGGAATAATACTACGATAGAGGGATTAGTGGTAAAGAACGGGAACACGAGTAGCTACACTGCAGTAAATGTTGTAGGAAGCGGTGCGGTGGTGAAGAGTTGTGAGGTAAGCAAGGAAGGGACAAGCGGGTTTGGGATACAGGTGAGTGGGGCAAATGCAAAGATTTTAAATAATACGGTTACCGGTGGTATGGATGCGGTGTTTTTTACTTCTGCAGGGGACAATGGGTTAATAGAGGGAAATACAATTAATTGTTCTTCTCCAAGTTGTCCTTTGTATTTATTTTGGGCAGACAATCCTATTGTAAGGAGCAACACCGTTAATAACACATCCACAGGTGGTTCTGGCATTTACATTGATAGTGTGAATGCGACGATAGAGAGTAACAAGGTGATAGGGCCGGGGTCTGGGGGAGGGTATTGTGGGATATATCTTTATGGTGGGAATGGGAGTGTAACCTCAAATGAAGTGAGGGGGTGGCAAGGTTTTGGTTTTGGTATTTTGGCTAGTGGAGGGAATTGGTTAATAAACAAGAACACTATAGTGAAGAACTGGGTTGGGGTGCATGCTTATACAAATACCATGATAAGAGATAATATCATTTCAGCGGCGCCGAGGTTAGGGAGTTATTATGCTGGGAGTTATGGGATAGATCAAAATGGTGGTACGGTGACTTCTGAGTACAATAGCATATTTAACTGTGAGACGACTTATTCTGGGACGATTTTAAGCAAGGCAAATGATTTAACGAGTTGTCCGAGGTTTGTGAATGCGGATAGCAATGATTATCGGTTATGTTCTGACTCACCTTGTATAGGGAGTGCGAGTGATGGAGGGAATCGGGGGTGTTATGGGAGTGTGGAAGCGGTATCAGGGATAACGAGTGAGTCGTGGGTGAGGGAAAGCGATGGAAATGATGCGAGGGTGGTGTCAACGCCGGATCAACCCTGGAGGACGATAACTAGGGCATTAAGTTCGACAGAAGGGACGGTATGGGTTAGAGTAGGGAACTATACTGTAGGGGAGAGTTTTCCGTTGTATTTATTAACGGGGCAGCAATTGAAGGGGTATGGGACAGAGGTAGCGACGGTGGACTCGGGGACCGCGGAGAAAGATACTATTAACTTAGGGAATAATACTACGATAGAGGGATTAGTGGTAAAGAACGGGAACATGGGTATCTACTACACTGCAGTAAATGTTGTAGGAAGCGGTGCGGTGGTGAAGAGTTGTGAGGTAAGTAAGGAAGGGACAAACGGGTATGGGATATATGTGAGTGGGGCGAATGCAAAGATTTTAAATAATACGGTTACCGGTGGTGATTGTACGGTGTATTTTTCTGCAGGGGAAGATAGGTTAATAAATGGGTTAATAGAGGGAAATATAATTAATTGTTCTTCATATTGTCTTTTGTGGTTATCTGGGGCAGACAATCCTATTGTAAGGAGCAACACCTTTAATAACACATCCACAGATGGTGATGGCATTGACATTATTGATAGTGTGAATGCGACGATAGAGAGTAACAAGGTGATAGGGCCGGGGTTTGGGGGAGGGTATTGTGGGATATGGCTTTATTATGGGAATGGGAGTGTAACCTCAAATGAAGTGAGGGGGTGGCAGGATTCTGTTGATGGTTATGGTATTTATACTTCTGGAGGGGATTGGTTAATAAACAAGAACACTTTAGTGAAGAACCAGGTTGGGGTGTATGCGAGGGTAAATACGACAATTAGAAATAGTATCATTGCTTCAGAAGTGGGGGGATATTCAGCGATTGGGACGAAAGGGATATATCAAACGGGAACGGGTGGGACGGTAATCTCGGAATACAATTGTCTTTATGCCAATGATACAACCTACGAAGGGACAGTTCAATCTAAGGCAGGAGACATTTATCTTGATCCTAAGTTTGTAAGCGCCGAAAGTAACGATTTTCATCTTCAAACAACTTCTCCTTGTATAGATGCGGGAACCCCCGAGGGGACGGACATGGGGTGTTATGATTATATTGATACCACCCCGCCCACGGTAAGCGGAGTAACTCTTAATGACACTACCATTGGGAGTACTCGTTATTTAAAGAATGGGGATAGTGTAACCATAACGGCGGAGGTAACAGATGATCAACAAGCATCCATGACTACCTCAAATATTGTAGCAAACTTAAGCGCTTTAGGAGGGGTCTCGGCGGTAAATCCTGCAAGTTACAATAATAGCACGGGCTTAGCTACCTGGGCACCGATTGTGGTAAGCGGGACGGGGAATGGGTTGGTGACGGTAGAAGTGATAGCAACCGATCCTTCGGGAAATCCCGGAGTGGGGAGAGGAGAAAGTTTTGCTGATAATACCGCACCGGGAATTGTCTACCATAGTCCTGAGGCAGGAGGAGTCACTCCCTGGTATACTAGTGATCCTGGTGCAGTAATTAACATAGATTTTACTACCTTGGAGGGATCACCTTTGATATATGGGCAGTACCGGATAGGGAGCCAGGACTGGGCTTACATTTTTGATCAAGAACAGTTGACGGACTATACCAACAATTGGGGGGTGAATTGGGGAAGTTTAGCCAATGGGGAAAATCCCATAAGTTTAAGGGTGGAAGATAAAGTTGGGAACATAACCATTCATACCTATGAGGCAGGAGTGAAAGGGTTTTTGTTCCGGAAAGAGACCCAAGAGCCGGTAATCATTGATCATCAAAGTGGGGACGACACCTGGCGGAGTAGCAATAGTGGGACATATGATGTGGACTTTTTAAGCTCACCTTCGAACCTAACTACTTTTGAAGCGCGAGTGAATAGCGCTTCAGGTGGGAGTGGGACATGGTTAACGGATTGGGTGGTGGTGGAAAGTGATATTAACGCGCCGAGTTATGAAGTCAACTGGAAGTTACCCGATTCAGTTTGGGCTGCGATGCAAGAAGGGACGAACTATGTTTGGGTGAGGGTTTTTAATGAAGCGGGGCTGTCATCCTCCTCAGAAGTATTTTATGTAAAGAAAGACACGGTGAGTCCGGAGGCGCCGGGGCTGGTGAGTCCAGCTGATGGATCAACCACTACCGAAACAACACCTACCTTCCGATGGAATGCGGCGGTAGATACAACGAGTGGGGTAGCGAGTTACGAGGTAGTGATTGATAGTCCGACCTTGGTAGCGACTTTGGGGGCAGTGACATCCTATACTCCCCAGCAGGGGTTAAGTGAAGGTGGGCACAGCTGGAAAGTGAGGGCGAAGGACTTAGCTGGGAACTGGGGGGATTATTCTTCGGTTTGGAGTTTTACTATTGGTGGGCCACCGGGTCCACCCAGTGTAGTGGGGGTAAGTCCGACTGGGCGAGGGGTATCTAATAACGCGATTATCAGCATAACATTTTCTAAGCCGATGGATCAAGAAGAAACCATTAAAGCGCTTTCAGTTTCTCCCGATTTTGATCGGTTATACAACTGGGATGGGGAAACGCTGAGGATTTTCCCTCGAGGTGGGCTTCAGTATGGGGTTCATTATGTAATAATCATTGGGAGTGGAGCGAGGGATGAGACAGGGAATAAGATAAGCAGCGCCTATGCGTTTGATTTTACCACGGTTACGGCTGGAGGTTTGGATAATACTCCTCCGGAGATACTTTTGATGAGTCCCAAGGATCAAAGCAATGTATCTCGCAAGCCCACGGTGAGTATTTTATTTTCGGAGAGTATGAATAAAGGAGAAACGGAGAAGGCGATAAGTTTGCCGGCAGATGGTTCACCCTGGACGGCGAGTTGGTATGGGAGCAAATTGATGTATGTACCTGGGAGTAATTTAGCTTTGAACACGAGATACACAGTGGTGGTAGGTTCTGGGGCGAAGGACATAGCGGGGAATGCATTAGCTAATCCTCAGAGTTTTAGTTTTACCACTGCGGCGATAGAAGTTGATACTACGGCGCCTGAGATAGTAGCTATAACCAGCGGGACTGGGGTAGGGGTTGAGGAAGGGGTAGCGGTGACTTTTTCTGAAGCGATTGATTCTGGGAGTTTAGGAGGGAACGTGGTGATTTTAGATGAAGAGGGTAAGGAGGTAGAAGGGAAGATAAGTTGGGATGGATCTACTAATACCGTGGTATTTACTCCGAGTAAACCATTTGGTTCTTTAGCGGGATATACGGTGATGGTAAAGAAGGGGATAAAGGACTTAGCGGGAAATAGTTTGGAGGCGGACTATCGAGGGAGTTTTAGCACCGTAGATGTTTCTGGGCCCGTGATACAGAAGGTAAAGTTTGATGGAAGGAATTATTTAGAGGGGGATGTAATTTCACCTACGGCGGTGATTTCGGCGGAGGTTTTAGATGCTAGTGGGTTGAATTATAATGAGATAAGTTTGAAGATGGGGGAGAGGGCTGTGACGCGGAGTGATTTTAAGGCGACCGATGCATATAGTGGGAATCAACTGCGGTATGAGATATCGCCGGCTTTAGGGGAAGGGAGTTATGTGATAACGATTGAGGCGCAAGACATGCGAGGGAATGTAGGGAGGTGGGAAGGGAAGGTGAGGGTGTATGGAGGGGAAGCGGAGATAGTGCCGGGGACTCAGGTTTTTGCGGTGCCTTCGAGGATTAGTCCCATGAAGGCCATGCAGGCCGGGGAAGAAGTGAAGGTAACGATGGTGTATAATCTAACCACAGCGGCAGACATAGATCTTCACATTTATGGGCCGGAGGGGAGATTGGTGTGGGGGAGAAGATACAGTCGAGGGACGGAGGGAGGGATGGCGGGCTACAATGCGGTGAGCTGGAGTGGGAGGGATTTAAGCGGCAAGGTGGTAGGGAATGGGTTATATGTGTTCAAGGTAATACGAGGAGGGAGAGCGATAGGGCAAGGAGTGATTGTGGTATTAGATTGAAAAAATGGTTGATTTTCTGAAGTTTTTAATTTTCTTGAGGGCCTTGAAGGCATTTAAGTTAAGGAAGAGCTTTAGAGAGCTAATCAATTATATATATGATCATAGGATTGGGAGCTTATGTCCTCCACCTGAAGTATAATCCTTTTGAAGGAGCTTAATCATGAAGAAAGTAGTTTTATTCTTTTTGCTTTTTTGCTTCGCAGTTGGCACAGCGCACGCCGCTACCTACTATGTTACTCCCGAGGGTAGCAATAGTAATGATGGCCTCTCTTGGGCAACGGCCTGGAAGACCCTAACCTACGCGGCCACTACTGCTGCTTCTGGGAATACTATCTATGTTACTA
>Ga0078972_1002712_pt1 | contig 57013 bp, 58 predicted proteins | sample YelNatPaOPGAMG01_FD_67568 | JGI IMG/M metagenome (GOLD analysis project Ga0078972, IMG submission 67568) | Hot spring thermophilic microbial communities from Obsidian Pool, Yellowstone National Park, USA - OP-RAMG-01 (SPADES assembly) (version 2) | ecosystem: Environmental > Aquatic > Thermal...
CTCATTAACCCTAGAATTAATGGTAGTAATGATTCAAGCCCTAAGACTATTATACTATGAATTCTCAACAAAATTCTTTAAAGGAACAGGAAAACCATACACACCATACAAAATAAGCATAAATCTTAATAATGCAATAAAACATTAAACCCATTTTCAGTAAAATCTTGAATACTCTATATAGCGTCTTAAGAAAGCGTTTAAAAACTAATTGGTAACGGTTATTTCATAAGTCTTCAATAATTCGTTTCCAATCTACATTTTCTTCAAAGATTTGTTTTGCAATTTTAATTCTTTCTTCATTCATCAATTTAGCTCTTCCAATTATTTTTTGAAGTAATTGAAGTGTCGTAAATGTATCATAAGGAACAAGAATCAACGGTATTTTTAATTCATCAGCTTTTGGAAACACCTTAATGCTTGGATAAAGATTTCCAGTTAAAATTAAAGCGGATGCTCCAGCTTCTAAAGCTGAAAGAATCAAATCTGTTCTATCACCTCCTGTAACAACCAATTTATTTACAGCTTTTCTAAAGTATTTCATAGCGCTTTCAACGCTCATAGCTCCTACAAGAAAAGTTTGAACAAGATTGTTTATTCCCTCTTCTCCAGCTAAAATTTTTCCATCAATTTTTTCATAAATTTCCTTCACAGTTAACGAGTTTAAAATTGAATTTTCAGGAATAGCACCTAAAAGTTCCAAATTATGAATAGCAAGAAACTTTTTTATTACGTCATTAATAAATTCTATTTTTTCTTGAGGAACTTTATTAAGAATTACTCCATATGGTTTTACGTTCCATTTAAGACAGTAATCTTTAGCTTGAATAAGTTCATCCACTGAAAGATCTCCTTTAAATTGATGAACTAAAATGAGTTTTGATGAAAAAATTTTTGCAAGTTTTGGTACACATAAATTTAGAAATGCTCCTGTAGAAAGTGTATGTCCCCCCTCTATAAAAATAATATCTTTTTCTATTGAAATTTTTTCAAAAGAAGAATAAATTTTTTCTTCATATTCTTTAAAGTTTTTTCCAATGAAATTTTTTATGAAATCTGTTTCTAAAAAAACTATAGGACATATAATTTCTTCTTCCTCTTTAAGATTAAGAAGTTTCTTCATGAATTCAACATCTTCATCTACTAGGTGACCTTGAGGATTAATTGTTGAAGCTAAACCAACGGGTTTAAAGTAACCAACTTTTTTCCCTTCTTCTTTAGCTTTTAATGCTAAAGGAACTGTAACAAAACTTTTTCCAGCTAACTCTTCAATTGAAGCTATATAAATTGTTTTTTTCAGAATTTTTCCCTCCATTTATTTTCTTTTTATTAATCAACTATTTATACTTTAATAGTCACTTTTACATCTAATCCGCTGCATCCATTTTTTTCCTCATAAACTCTCAAAGGATTTATTTCTATTTCCATTATTTCATCGAATTCGCTTATAAGATAGGAAATCCTTAAAATAACGTCAATAAGAGCATCTATGTCAGCTGCCTTTTCTCCTCTAACACCCTTTAAAAGAATATAAGCTTTTGTTTCTTCTATAACTTCTTTAGCTTCCATCTTTGTTAATGGGCATAATCTATAAGCTACATCTTTAAGAAAGTCTACATAGATTCCTCCAAGACCAAACATTAAAAGTGGACCAAAAACATGATCTCTAACCGCTCCTACAATAACTTCTTTTCCTAAAGGCATCATTTTTTGTAAAAAAACTCCTAAAATTTTAGCTTGAGGCATAAATAATTTACTTCTTTTTATAATTTCTTCATAAGCTTTTTTCACTTCTTCAGGAGTTTTAATATTAAGAATTACTCCACCCACATCTGTTTTATGAATAATTTCTGGAGAAACAATCTTCATTGCTAAAGGATAGCCTATTTCTGAAGCTATCTTTACAGCTTCTTCTATACTTTTAGCTACAGCTGCCTTAGGTATAGGTATACCGGAAGCCTCCGCAATACTTATAGCTTCATCAATAGTTAAAACTGTTCTCTTTTCTTGCTGCGCCTTATTTATTATAGTTTTGATAATTTCCCTTTTTATGTCAGGAATTTCTGCAAACTCTTCTTTTGGAGCATTAACAATAAGATAATACTCATACATTCTTCTTAAAACATATGCAGTATCTTCTGGAAACTGGTAATTAGGAATATTATTTTCTTTTAATATTTTCAATGGAATAGAATCATTTCCAAAGCCCATAAAAGAGGTTAACACAGGTTTTTCAAAAAATTGCTTTTTAGCATCAGCTATAACTTCAGCTATTTTTTCAGCCGGTGTCATAGCTTGAGGTGTCACTATAATTATCAATGCATTTATTCTTTCGCTTTCAAGACCAGCTTGAATAGCGAGAAAATATCTTTTTTCATCAGCATCTCCTAATATATCAAGCGGATTGCTAAAACTTGCATGAGCTGGAAGATTTTTCCTAAGATTATTTATAAACGCATCTTCTAAAGGAGGAAGTTTTAATCCATTTTTTTCACATGCATCTGCTGTTAATATTCCTGGGCCTCCACCATTAGTTATTATTAATACATTGTTTCCTTTAGGAATTGGTTGCGATTCAAAAGCTAATATAAGATTGAAAAGTTCTTCTAAACTTGAAACTCTAATTATTCTTGCTTTTCTAAAAGCTGCTGAAAAAGCAGCTTCTGAACCTGCGAGAGATCCTGTATGAGAAGCTACAGCTTTCACTCCCACTTCAGTTACTCCAGCTTTAAGCGCCAAGATAGGTTTTTTAACTTCTCTTGCAACCTCTATAAATTTTTTCCCATTTTTTACACCTTCTATATAAAGCGCGATAACTTTTGTTTCTTCATCTTCACCAAGAGCTTCAAGAAAATCGGCAGCTTCTAAATCAGCTTCATTTCCAAGGCTTATAAAGCTTGTAAATCCTATTTTATTTTCAAGAGCCCAATTTAATATTGCGCTTCCAAGCGCTCCACTTTGAGAAATAAAAGCTACTCTTCCTAAAGTTGGAGTTGCGCTAGCAAATGAAGCATTTATACCCATTCGAGTATTTATTATTCCAAGACAATTAGGACCTTGTAACCTCATTCCATATTTTCGACAAATAGCTACAAGTTGCTTTTCAAGAAATACACCTTCTTTTCCTACTTCACTAAAACCTGCTGAAATAACTATAATCCCCTTTACACCTTTTTTTCCGCATTCTTCTGCAACCTGCAAAACAATCTTTGCTGGAACCGCTATAACAGCAAGATCTACATTTTCAGGAACGTCCAAAATGCTTTTATAACATTTTAAACCCATTAATTCAGATACTTGAGGGTTAATTGGATAAATTCTTCCTTTATAACCTGCTGAAATAAGATTGTTTAAAATTTTATGGCCTACCTTTTTGGGTTCACGGCTAGCCCCAATAATTGCAATAGCATCAGGTTTAAAGAAAGCCTTAAGCTTCATTTTTTAATTTTCCCCTTTCAAAAGTTTTCCTTTAAGTTAAGATTGATTCATTTTAAAAAACTAAATAAGCCTCTTAAATAATTTATTTATTAAATAAGATGAAGATGGGGAAACTTATGGCTTGCAATCTTCGTTATAGGTCTTATGATGAAAAAAAGATGAGCTTAAAAGAAGCGCTTAGCTTTATAAAAACTGGCGATCACATCTTTGTAGGTTCTGCTTGTGGGGAACCTCAATATCTTGTTAAAGGCCTTGTAGAAATGGCCAATCACTTAGCTGATAATGAAATTCTTCATGTTCATACTTTAGGAGTAGCTCCATACGCTAAACCTATTTATTCAAATCGTTTTCGCCTTAATGCTTTTTTTGTTGGTATTAATGCGAGGGAAGCTGTAGTTGAGGGTCGCGCTGATTATACACCGGTTTTCCTTTCAGATCTTCCCCGTCTTATATTAAATAATATAGTGCCAATAGATGTCGCATTAATTCAAGTAACGCCTCCTGATGAACATGGTTTCTGCAGTTTAGGGGTTTCAGTTGAAATAACTAAAACAGCCGCTAAAAAGGCGAAGCTTGTTATTGCTCAAGTAAATAAGTATATGCCAAGAGTTTTTGGGGACAGTTTTATTCATGTAAATGATATTGATATAGTGGTGGAGCATGATGAACCGATTCTTGAATGTCCCCCTCCAGAAAAAGATATAGTGTCTGAAAGAATCGCTAGATATGTTTCTCAGCTTGTGGAAGATGAATCAACTCTTCAAATAGGTATAGGAACAATTCCTGATGCTGTTCTTGATGCATTAAGAGATAAAAAAGATTTAGGTATTCATACGGAGCTCCTTACAGAAGGTGTTGTAGATTTAGTTGAAGATGGTGTAATCACCTGCGAGAAAAAAACAATAAATAAAGGTAAAATTGTAGCTTCATTTGCTATGGGAACAAGAAAGCTTTATGACTTTATAGATAATAATCCTATGGTGGAATTTTATGAATCAGACTATGTAAATAACCCCTTTATAATAAGTCAACATGATAAAATGGTTGCAATAAATCAAGCTTTAGAAATAGATCTTACAGGTCAAGTTTGCTCAGATTCGCTTGGTTACATATTTTATAGTGGACTTGGTGGTCAAGCAGATTTCATGAGGGGCGCTCGACTATCTAAAGGTGGAAAAGCTATAACTGTAATTCCTTCCACCGCTCAAGAAGGGAGCATATCTAGAATTAAACCTGCTTTAAGTGAAGGTGCTGGTGTTACTTTAACAAGAGGAGATGTAGATTATATTGTAACTGAATATGGAATCGCCTGCTTAAGAGGAAAAACTATTAGAGAAAGAGCTTTAGCCCTAATGAATATTGCTCATCCTAAATTTAGAAATGAGCTTTTAGAATGGGCTAAAAGTCATAACTATGTACCTAAAGAAATTTTACCCTTTCCAACTGTTGAATATCCAGAAGAATTAGAGAAATTTATAACGCTTAAAGATGGAAGCAAAATTTTGTTAAGACCAATTAAACCTTCAGATGCAACCATGAAGCAGCATTTCTTTTATTCTTTATCTAAAGAAACAATATATAAAAGGTATTTTGGTCAATTAAAGGCTATGCCTATAAAACGTATATGGCCTTATGTAATGATAGATTACGAAAATGAAATGGTTATAGTAGCTTCTATTATGGAAGATGGTTTAGAAACAATTGTTGGTATAGGAAGCTACGTAAAAATCCCAGGAACAGAAACGGCTGAGATAGCATTAGTTGTTAGAGATGATTGGCAAAACAAAGGTTTAGGAACAGCTTTATTAAATTATTTAATAGAAATAGGAAGGAATAAAGGAGTAAAAAACTTTACAGCATGGGTTTTTACTGAAAACACAAAAATGATTCATCTATTTAAGAAACTTCCATATAAAATAGAATTTAGAACTGAAGGAGATTTGTACCATATAACTGTAAAGTTGATTAATACGTAACTTTTGAATAATTCAGATTAAAATTTATTGCTACTTTTAAGTCATATGTGAAAATTTTGTTATTCTTAACACTCTTAAAATATGGGAAATCGTGATAAATATCAAGTATATACCAATATATACTATAATCAGATAATATTTAAATCATTACTTAAGTAATTATTTTTTCATTAGGGGGAAATTTATGATTCAAGTAACTTGTAATTGGAAGCATTGTCAAAAAGAATGCCCCAAAGCTAAATTATGGTCAACTTTAGCCAGCATTAACAATGAGTTGCACTCTCTTGATAGAAGAAAAACTCTTACGATCGCTCTTAATTGGTTAAGTGATACTTTAAAACTTGCTGGATGTGCCATTAAACTTTTTAAAAATGAAGATGAATTAAATTTAATCACTGTTGGTACAATTAAAAAAAGCGATCTTGATGAATTACCTGAATTTAACATAAGAGACGTTTTAGGAGAACCGTTAACCTTAAAATTAAAATCTTTTACTATAGTAGTGTTTCCTATAACTTATAAAACTAAAATTCTTGGCATGTTGTATCTATATTCCAAAGAAGCATTTACAAATGAGGAATCAGAGTTAATTAAAAAATTGAGCGAGTGCATTGGTGTTGCCTTAGAAAATGAAAGAAAATACAAAATAGCTATGAAAAATTGGTACGAAGCTGTTGAAGAATTATGGTCCAAAATTAATGTTTGGGGAACATGTGAAGATCTTCAATCTCATGAAAGAAAAAACTTTTAGTAATTCGTTAAGGTGGTGTAACATATATGCTTCGTGGAAAGGAGTCTTCAAAAATTGAAGTTGCTCTTAGGTTAAAAGAGGTTGAAGCTTCACAAAAACTAGAAGAAATAATTAATAGTTATGTAAATAAGCCAGGCTCGCTAATAATGAGCTTACGAAAAATTCAAGATTTATTTGGTTACATACCTGTTTCAGCATTAAAAAAACTGTCAGAAAAGTCTAAAATCCCTGCAAGCGAGTTGATGGGTATAGTAAGTTTTTATCACTTCTTTTCAACCACTCCTAAAGGTCGTTACACAATTAAGGTTTGTATGGGCACATCTTGCTATGTAAAAGGTGGTGAACGAATATTAAATTTTCTTAAAAAAGAGCTTAAGTTGGAACCTGGCAAAACAAGTGAGGATGGTAATTTCTCATTAGAAGTGGTACGTTGTTTAGGATGTTGTGGGCTTTCACCAGTTGTAGCTATTGATGAAAAAACTTACACACGAATGAGTGTAAATAAAATAAGGGAGGTTTTGAAACAGTATTGATAACAACCACTACCTATCGAAAGCTTCAATCCCTTGAAGATTTTAACACTCTTAGAAAAAAAATCCTTATGCAAACAGCTCTTGATAAAAGATTAAAAATAAAAGTTCATTTAGGAACATGTGGACTTTCTGCAGGAGCGCTGGAAGTATGGAAAAAGTTTCATGAGGAAATAACCTCTAGAAAACTTGAAGATAAAGTTGTTCTTTCAAAGGCTGGTTGCTTAGGATTTTGTTGCTTAGAACCAAATGTAACAATATATGATCCACTTACAAATAAAAACGTAATTTATAAGGAGGTAACACCAGGAAAAGTTCAAGAAATAATAGATGAGCATATATTAAATGGTCGCATTATTGAAAGTTATATTATAAATGAGTCAGATCCGTTCCTAAAATTTCAAGTAAGAAGGATTCTTAAAAATCAAGATATTGATCCAATGAATATAGAGGATTATATTGCTCGAGATGGATATTCAGCACTTATAAAGGCTTTAACAAAAATGACTCCGGAAGATGTAATAAACGAGGTGGAAAAATCAGGGCTTAGAGGAAGAGGTGGAGCAGGCTTTAAAACAGGCTTAAAATGGAAGTTTGCAAGAGCTGCCAAAGGATATGAAAAATATGTGGTTTGCAACGCAGATGAAGGTGATCCTGGTGCATATATGAACCGAGCTGTCTTAGAAGGTAACCCTCACTCAGTAATAGAAGGATTAGCTATAGCTGGATATGCAATAGGAGCAAAACAAGGATACATATATGTTAGAGCTGAATACCCTTTGGCTGTAGAAACTTTAGAGCATGCTATAAAACAGGCTAGAGAATATGGTTTTCTAGGAAAAAACATACTTGGTACAAACTTTGATTTTGATATAGATATTTGCCTTGGAGCAGGAGCATTTGTTTGTGGTGAAGAAACAGCTTTAATAGCTTCATTAATGGGTAAAAGAGGTTCTCCTAGGCCGAGACCACCTTTTCCAGCAGAAAAAGGACTTTTAAATAAACCTACAGTAATTAACAATGTGGAAACTTTATCAATAGTCCCTTCCATTATACTTTATGGAGCAGAATGGTTTAGGGAAGTTGGAAGTGAAAGAAGCCCTGGAACTAAAACCTTTTGTTTAGTTGGCAAAATTCAAAATAGTGGTGTAGTTGAAGTACCTTTAGGAACACCCCTTGGAAAAATAGTGTTTGATATAGGTGGTGGACCAAAAAACAAAAAGAAATTTAAAGCGGTATTGATTGGCGGCCCATCTGGTGGATGTCTTTCAGCTGAACATTTAAATGTTCCAGTTGAATATGAAACCATAGATACACTTGGTGCAATAATGGGTTCTGGTGGTCTTGTTGTTTTAGATGAAGATGATTGTATGGTTGATATTGCAAGATTCTTTCTTGAATTCACTAAGGATGAATCATGCGGTAAATGCACACCATGCAGAGCTGGAATACCTCAAATGCTTGAATTGCTAGATAAAATTCGACATGGAGAAGGAACTATGGAAGACTTAAATCGTTTAGAAGAATTGGCGATAATGATTAAGGCAACTTCACTTTGCGGTCTCGGTCAAACAGCACCAAATCCAGTTTTAACAACTTTACGTTACTTTAGAAATGAGTATGAAGCTCATATAAAAGAGAAAAGATGTCCTGCTGTAGTTTGTCAAGCCTTATTTAAATCTCCCTGTCAACATACATGTCCAGTGGGTCTTAATGTACCAGGTTATATTTCCTTAATAAAAGAAGGAAGAATTGAAGATGCTTATAAATTAATAAAGCAACGTTTACCGTTTCCCTCAGTTTGCGGAAGAGTTTGCCATGCTCCTTGCGAAAGAAAATGTCGACGCAATCAAATAGATGAAGCCATAGCTATAAAACATTTAAAAAGATTTGTAGCTGATTGGGCTATGGAAAAAGGCTTAAGCTATAATATTCCTGTTTTAAGGAAAAAATCTGAAAAAATAGCTATTATAGGTGCAGGACCTGCTGGATTAAGTTGCGCTTATTATCTATCAATTTATGGATATGACGTGGTGGTTTTTGAAGCTTCAAATGCTGCTGGTGGAATATTAAGATGGGGTATTCCAGAATATCGTTTACCTAAAAAAATTCTTCAAAAGGAAATTCAAGAAATAGAAAAGCTTGGTGTTAAAATAAAGCTTAATTCTCGAATAGAAAGTATAGATAAATTATTTTCAGAAGGTTTTAAAGCAGTTTTTATTGGTATAGGAGCTTCCAAAGGTGTAAAACTTAATTTACCTGGAGAAAATTTACAAGGAGTTTACGATGCTCTTGAATTTCTTAAAAAAATAAATTCAAATGAAGAGGTTATGTTAGGGAAAAGAGTTGCTATAATAGGCGGTGGAAATGCAGCTATAGATTCAGCAAGAGTAGCCCTTAGAAAAGGTGCAGAAGTTCATCTGTTTTATAGACGTGAGAAAAAAGATATGCCTGCAATTGAAGAGGAAATAGAAGCTGCAGAAAAAGAGGGCGTAAAAATCCATTGCTTAACAGCTCCTACTGAAATAATTGGAGAAAATGGAAAAGTAAAAGCTATTAAATTAATTCGTATGAGCTTAGGAGAATTCGATAAATCTGCAAGAAAAATAGCTCACCCAATTCCAGGCTCCGAATTCATATTTGAAGTAGATAATGTTATTGAAGCTGTAGGGCAAGCACCAGACACATCATTTCTACAAAAACAAAACCTAAAATTAACAAAAGAAGGTTGGGTTTTAGTGGATCCTAAAACAATGATGACTAGCCGTATAGGAGTATTCGCTGGTGGTGACATTGTAACTGGTCCAGCCACAGTTATAGAAGCAATAGCATCAGGTATAAAAGCTGCAGAATCCATTAAAAAGTTTCTTGAGGGTAAGGAAGAAAAAATTGAACAACTTGAAACTATTAAAATATCTTCTACACCCCCATCAGATGAAGAAATTGCTGAAAAACCTAGAGTTGAACCATCAAAATTACCACTAATTGAGGCTATAAAAAGTTTTAATGAAATAATTAAAAATTACACTTTTGAAGAGGCTAGAAAAGAGGCTAAAAGATGTTTAAGATGCGACCTTGAAGTAGAATAAAATTTTATGGAGGAAAATTAAAAATGAAAGAGATAACTTTAAAAATTGATGGAAAAGAAGTTAAAGGAAAAGAAGGAGACACAATTCTTGATGTATGCAAAGCAAATGGTATTTATATTCCAACCTTATGTTATTTAGAAGGTTTAACACCTTATGGTGGATGTCGTCTTTGTGTAGTTGAAATTGAAGGAGAAAAAAAATTACATACAGCTTGTACATATCCAGCTAAAGATGGATTAGTTGTTAGAACCAATACTGAAACACTTAATAAATATCGCAAAAGAATAATTGAACTTTTATTTGCTGAAAAAAATCATTATTGTATGTTTTGCGAAAAAAGCGGCAATTGTGAATTGCAAGAACTAGCATATAAATTTCAATTATATAATCTTTCATTACCAATGATTAACCCAAAGCTGTCTTTAGATTCTAGCGGTAAATATTTTGCCATAGACCATAACCGTTGCATTCTTTGCAGTAGATGCATAAGAGCATGCGATGAAATAGTGGGATTACATGTTTTAGATTTCTCTGAAAGAGGAAATAGAACTGTTGTTGCATCAGATTTTAAAGAACCTATTGGTAAATCCAGTTGCATTGAATGCGGATTATGCATGCAGGTATGCCCTACAGGAGCTATATTTGATAAAGCTTCATCCTACAAGTTTAATATTAATGAATGCTTAAAAATTGTTACATTTTGTCAGCAATGCAGCATAGGCTGTCCCATCACACTTTTCATTAAAGATGGTAAAATAGTAAGGGTTGAAGGCGTTGATTTAAAGAATCCTAAAGTTCAATTATGTAGAATTGGACGCTTTGATATATTATATCGAGATAACATTAGAATTTCAAATCCTATGGTTAGAAAAAATGGAAAGCTTGAAAAATGCTCTATAGAGGAAGCGTTAGAATTAATTGCAGAAAAAATTAACTCTTTAAAGGATAAAAAAAGCATTTTATGTTTAATTTCAGGATTTTATCCTAATAATGTTATTGAAACTTTTAGAAAATTTGCAATTGAAACTTTAAATTCAACTTACATAGATTTAACAGATGGTTATTGGTGCAGAGTCATTTCTCAAAGCTTAAGGGAATCCCTTAAAAGTGTAGAATGTTCACTTGAAGATATTCAAAAAGCTGATTGCTTATTAATTGTTGGGGTCGACTTTAAAGTTCAAAATCCACTTCACTCATTAATTAGAAAAGCAATCCGCTCTAATAATGCCAGAGTAATTCTACTTAATTCTGTTGAAAATTCTTTTGCAAATATGGCAGATGTATGGCTTAAACCTAGTTTTCTAGCTGAAAGCCTTCTACTTGAAACATTATTAAATGTAGTTAACGGTTATGAAAAAGAGCCTATTGCAAAAACCATTTATGAAAAAACAGAAGAGGTACAATTAGCAATCGATTTAATTAAAAAGGCTAACCATTGCATAATTATTTATGGTGAAAACTTAGTTAAATCAGGCGGGGTAAAAACTGTGAATTTAATATATGAAACTGCTAAAAAACATGCTAAATTTAATGTAGTTCCTTTAGGACCATATTTACACAGCATGAATGAGGAACGCTTAAAAATTGCAAATAATATGGGATTCAATAATCCTGACAAATTGGAACTTGCATATTTAATTCTTGGAGATGATGACTCCTTTAATTTAACAAAACCTATAAAACCACGCTTCCTAATAGTTCAAAGCGCCTATTATTCGCAAATAACCTCAAAGGCTGATGTTATTGTTCCAGCAACTACATGGCTTGAAAGGGATGAAAAATTAATTAAAATCTTAGAAAAACCAAGTGAAGTTATTGATGAAAAATCATTTATTATTAAACTTTCAGAAAAGTTAACTAAAGGCACCCCTTCTAAACCTAAAACTAAAATTGAAAGTAGGAGGGTTAAAAAATGAAGAAAATTTCAACCATATGGTTAGGTGGCTGCTCTGGCTGTCACATGTCCCTATTAGATATAGATGAGCAATTAATTGAAGTACTTAAGGATGCAAAAATTGTTAAATCAACACCTCTAGTTGATATAAAAGATTTTCCTCAAGCAGATATAGGAATTGTGGAAGGAGCCGTAGCAACAAAAGAAGATGAGGAAAACTTAAGGAAAATGCGGGAAAACTGCAAAATTTTAGTTGCAATCGGGGATTGTGCATGTTTTGGAGGAATAACTTCTTACCGTAACCTTTTTGAAAAAGAAGAAGTTTTATCTAGAGTTTTTATTGAAAGCGAAAGCACCGAAAAAGGGAAAATTCCTCAATCTAAGTTTGTTCCTCCTCTTTTAGAAAAAGTTAAGCCTGCTAACGCTATAGTTAATATTGATTGTTATATTCCAGGTTGTCCCCCAAACGCTAAAGCAATACTTTATGCTCTTAAAGAATTGCTGGCTGGAAGAATACCTATTTTACCTAGCGAAATGGCAAGTTTTGAATAAAAATGAGGCGATTTAAATGGAAAAAAAAGTAATTGAAAATGAAATAGAAGTTCCTGTAACCAGAATTGAAGGTCATGGAAAAATAATTGTTACGTTAAATGAAAATGGAAATGTTGCTGATGCAAAATTTATTGTCACTCAATTAAGAGGATTCGAAAAGTTTTGTGAAGGGAGATTAATGTGGGAAATGCCTGTAATAACCTCTAGAATATGCGGTATATGTCCTGTAAGCCATCATTTAGCTTCAGCAAAGGCTATAGATGCAATTTTAGGTGTAGAAATTCCTGAGCCTGCAAAAAAATTACGTTTACTGCTTCATATGGGTCAAATAATTCAATCGCATGCTTTAAGCCTATTTTATCTTTCAATTCCAGATTTAATTCTTGGATATGATTATGATATTGAAAAAAGAAATATAGTTGGGTTGCTTGAAAAAAAACCTGAATTAGCAAAAAAGGGAATTGAACTTAGAAAATTCGGTCAAACCATAATTGAAACTTTAGCTGGAAGAAGAGTTCATCCAAAATATGCTATACCTGGCGGAGTTAATAAAGCGCTTAAAATTGAGGATCGAGAAAATTTAAGAAAACAAATAAATGAAAAAATCAACGATATAACATCTTGCCTTGAAATTATTAAATCTTTATGCTTAAATCAAGAAGATAAGCTTCCTATATCAACCTACTTTATGGGTTTAGTAAATGAAAATAAAGAGTTAGAACTTTATGATGGTAACATTAGAGTAAAGAATCAAAAGGGTGATGTTGCTGAGGAAAAGCTTAACCCAATTAATTATTTATCTATTATAGGGGAGAGGGTTGAAGATTGGTCTTATTTAAAATTTCCCTATTATAAAAAAGCGGGTTTCCCTGATGGTTCATTAAGAGTTGGACCCCTCGCAAGACTTAATGTTGCAGATGGAATTTCAACACCTTTAGCTGAAGAAGAATTTAAAGAATTTCGAAAACTTGGCGAAAATAATGTAGTTAATGAAGTTATATATTATCATTATGCAAGAGCTATCGAAATGCTTTATGCAGCTGAAATGGTTAAAAAACTTTTGGAAGATGATGAAATTTGCTCAAAAAATATATGGATTAACTCTATTGAAATCAAAAATAATGAGGGAATTGGTGTTATAGAAGCTCCAAGAGGCACACTTATTCATCACTATTGGGTGAATGAAAACGGAGTTATAACTAAAGTAAATCTTATAGTTGCAACAGTTTTTAATAATATGGGAATGAACCTTGCCGTTAAAGAAGTGGCGCTTAAACACATTAAAAACTTTAAGGTTAATGAAGAAATATTAAATCGTATGGAAGCTGCTATAAGATGCTTTGACCCTTGCTTATCTTGCTCAACACATGCTGTTGGTCAAATACCTTTAACAATTCAAATCGTATCTACAAATGGTAAAATCATTAAAGAAATTAATAAAACATAAATTTTCCTTAATTTATTTTTCATAAATCTCATACCACATTACCTTTTTTTTAACATTCATCATTTTGCTTTTACCCAGACTTTTTAAAAGCTTTATGCCTTGAAAAACTAAGCATTAAGGAAGCTATTAAAGCGGTTATGCATGAAGGCAAACTGTACTATTGCTTGCAAATCATCAGCAATTACAAGTTAACTATACCTGTATGGTTTTATCAAAGCCTTCTTTATAGTTAGAAAAATAAGAAAACTTGTATTGAAGGGAAAAGTAAAAATTTGCAGAATGATTTTAACGCTAAAATTTGATGAAAACCGCAGTTCCCATCAAATTTTATTAAAAAATGATAATGATGTTGAAAATATTTAAAAGTATGTGAAACAAGAAGATTATATAGGATTAATAAGATGCACAAGCGAATTTTAAGAGTGTTTATCATACTTGTTATTGCTATAGCATTAATAATAGCCTCATACAGTTTGTTTAATCCACCATCTAATGAAAACACTAGCTCCATTGCTATTAACACTGTATGCATCCAATGCACTCAACTTATGCTTTATCATAATATAACAGCAGTTGAATTGAATATAATGCTTAATCAAGGAGTAAACTTTACAATTATAGATGTGAGAACATTTGAAGAATATAAAAGCGGGCATATACCTGGCGCCATAAACATTCCAATAGATGAGCTTCCAACAAAACTAAATGAATTGCGAAATAAAAGAATCCTTGTATATTGCAAATCCGGTGTTCGAAGCCAAACCGCCGCTAGAATTCTTATTGTAAATGGCATTCAAGATGTTTGGTGTTTAGTTGGAGGATTAAACGCATGGATCGCTGCTGGTTACCCTATAGAATAAGCTCTTTCTTTTGAATGCAAATAATTCCCCTTTAAGATGCATTATGATTTTTTTCTTGCTTTATTTGTTTATTAATCCTACAAGCCCTAAAATTCCAGTTTACTCCTTCCATACAAGCATGAACTCATTAGCTAAGGCCAGCATTTCATAAAAATTGCTGATTTTAACTTCAATTGTTACTGCTTTAAGCATAGCCTTTAGCTTCAAAATTCATCAATACTATTCAAAATAAATTTTATAGCTTTTTCCTCGCCTAACATAACCCAATTAATTACCCAGCGTAATACTTTTTAAAACAAAATAAAGCCTAAACACCTTAAAGAAACATAGGCCATTATTTTAGAACCTTTAGTCAAATTCTCATATTAACTCTTAACATCCTCATTAAAAAAGCATACTTAATCTTCATAAAAATTTGGTGGGCCGGGCCGTATACAATTAAATTTTTAAGTGAATCCTTATATTTTATTTTCCGAATTTTTATGAATCTAATTAATTTTTTCCACAAAGTAGTAATAAGTTATGTTATTCTACATTGTGATGTTGTGAAACTCTGGGTCAAGTCGTATGGAATTAAATAATTATGTTTATTTTTAGCGTGTTTAAAGAAGTGTAAAAATGTTAATTCATGAATAGAGGTAGAAAATTTGAGTTTATTATAAAGAAGCAAAAAGCTTTTATTTTTTAAAAAGGTAACTTATTCGTTATGAGTTCATTATTCCCTTCAGTTACGCTGGCACCGATTAGCGATCTGATTTCTCGTTATGAAAAGAATTTAATAGTTATACCTGAATTCCAGAGAGACTTTGTTTGGACACCAGCACAAATAAAGGAGCTTATTATATCAATTTACAAAGGTTATCCCATAGGCATGCTAATTCAATGGGAAACACCTTCGGAACTAAGCTCAAACGTTGGAAGGCATTGGTTAATAGATGGTCAACAACGGTTGCTATCCTTGGTTGCCATATGTAAAGGGGTTGTTAGGTTAAAGGGGGATAAATATAAAAGTGTCGCTTTGCGGTTTAATCCGCTGACTGAGGAGTTTCAATTTGATAGCCCCAGAATACGCAATAACCCATTATGGATAGATGTCAAGCTTCTTGTTGAAAAACCATTATCGGAAACTGTTACTACGTTAGGAAAATCGGCTTTTCTCAAAGAAAACGAAATTAAATTGTGTGAGCAGAGACTTGATAAATTAAGGAGCAATTTAATTAACTATCTTATTCCAGTTTGTACTCTTAAGCCAGAGCTTGACCCAGAGGATGCAGCAAACATATTTATAAAGTTAAATGCAACAGGAACCAGGGTTAAAGCGGCTGAGCTTTATTTAGCAACATTCGCAATTATGTTGCCAGGAAAAATTGCAACAGAGATTAGTGATTTCATGGATGATATGAAAAGGCAAGGTTGGGATTTGGACGTCTCTGTTGTAATTAGAACGATTCTCGCGTTTTTAGCCGGAAAAGTCAGAATTGCAGATAGAGTACTTGATCAGGCCAAAATAATAAAAAAGAATTATAGCGACTCGCAACTTCAAGAAGCATGGTTGAAGGCTAAAGAAAGTATAAAATATGTTATTAATTTACTGGGCAATAGATGGGGCCTCTACAGTTTAGATCTAATTCCTTCTCAAACCGTGATAACAACTCTGGCATTCTTTTGTGGAGTTAAAAACTTAGTTATAGATAAGGATGAGCAAGATTCGATGTTAAAGTGGTTTCTTCTAGCGACGTATTGGGGGAGGTATAGTGGCGCGACTGAAACCAGGCTTAATGAAGACATAGAAGTAATTAAAGAAAGTAAAACCGATCCTTGGAGAAAGCTTTTATCAAACATTAAAATTGTGAGTGGGAGGCTAATTCCATCAAATGAAGATTATCAAGGAGCTGAAACTGATAAACTACTTTTATTATATGTCCTACTAAAGGAGAAAGGTGCAACAAGTCTATTATCTACTCAACAATTAAGAAATGACATAACGCAAATTCACCACATTTTTCCAAAAGCTCTGCTTAAGGGCCTACATCCTGAAGAACTTGTGGAGGATATAGCTAATAAAACCTTTATTATTGGGAAAGAAAATCTCCATATAGGAAATAAAGAACCTATTGAGTACTTGTGGGGAAGGGTAGGAGATAATGTGCTAAAAGCACATTTTATACCGCAAAATCCAAGTTTACTTAAAAAGGAAAAGTTTCAAGAATTCCTCAAAGAAAGAAGAAGACTCATTATCGAAGGCTTAAATGAGTATTTTGGAGGAATTGAAAGTAATTAAACATTAAGCAGTACCTATAATCTTTACGTTTTTAAAAGATGTTTTAAAACTTAAGGCTTATTTTAAAGGTTTTTTACACTATTATATACTTATATACTCCAAAATTTTGCATATCATTGTGCACATCGCCGATCCTATTATTGCGAAGAAGGATATGGACTCAGCTACTATATTGGGCATATTTCGGACTACATAAGCGCTCACTTTAAAATTGCTAAATTGTTGAGGTATTAAGAAAAGATAAATTGTTGACGAATTAGCTTTAAAGCTGAAGTTAATCTCGAATGTTTTCGATTCTGGAGAATAGTTATAAGGCCTTCCTTCTGAGCTATAATCAGGGTTTATTGGAGTAGGATTTTGACCATTAACGGTTGAGAGTTTCCCTTCAGCAATTATATAAAACATGGGAAGAAATCTTTTCTCAACATCAATATTATAGAAGATAATCGTTCCATTAACATATTCTCCCGCATTTATGGGCTCTGTTTCAAAATAGATGTAGTAAAAATATTGCTTAACTTTTGGGCGTTCCTCAGAAATTACTGGAACCTTCTTTGGAACTGTAGGGAAACAGTGAAAGAATATTGTAGCTACAATAGAGAAAATTGTGAAAAATAAGGAAATTCTGAAGAATAATTTGAATCCAGATACTCTTTTAGTTTTTGCATGTTTCCATTTTGACATTTAAACTCTCCTCCATAAAAGTTAACAAAAATGTTAATAAGAAAAATTTAATTTAAATGAATTTATTAAAAAGATAAGCTCATTTAATTGAGTTTATTAAATAAGCTTGTTGAAAATAGTTATATTTAACGATATTTATACTAAATCCAAGGTGAATAAAATTGGAGCTTCAAAATTGGATTTTAAATCGGTATAAGGTGTTATGGTCCATTTTTGGTAGTAGGCGTTTTACGCGAAATGAAGTTTCAGAGGTTTTAAAGCAAGTTGAGGGCAATGCTTTTAGTGAGGATTCTTTGAATGTTTTGCTTTCTGAGCTTCGTAAAGCTGGTTTGATTGTTGTTGAAGCTGACGTTTTGGATGCTCGTAAAAAGGTTTACATGTTAAAGGCTCCGAAGAAGCTTAGTGATTTATTAACTGAAAAAGATTTGTCTAGAGCTGATTTGGAGGGTTTAATGAAGCGAGCTGCAGATCTCATTAGGACACGTGTGGACTATGAGTTTATTCTCATCCTCCTATTTTTGAAGCGTGTTAGCGACAAATGGGTTGTAGAGTATAAGCAAGCTTACGAGGAAGCTTTGGCTGATGGTTTAAGTCCTGAAGAAGCTGATAAAGAGGCGCGTTCAGCAGTCTATCATGATTTCGTTTTGACTGATGAGTGCTTGTGGGATAATATTAGACGAGATCCAATGCGTTTGGCTGAGAACTTTTCAAGGGCCTTAAAGATTTTAGCAGAAAAGAATCCGGAGTTACAAGGGATTATTGATAGAGCAGACTTCATTCGGTTTGCAGAAAGCCGCGAAAACTTAGAGATTTTGAGGCAGTTGGTTGAGCTTTTTAGCGAAAAACGTTTGTATGAGGTTTCTCCTGATATTTTAGGCGATGCTTACGAGTGGGTTTTAAGGTATTTTGCTCCAGAGAAAGCTAAAGAAGGTGAAATCTACACTCCTCGAGAGGTTATTCGACTTCTGGTTGAAATGTTGGATCCCAAACCCGGCGAGAAGATTTATGATCCATGCTGTGGTTCTGGGGGCATGCTCATCCTTTCCTATAAACATGTTGAAACTGTTTATGGAAAGGACAAGGCAAAGGAGCTTTTCTTATTTGGGCAGGAAGCTAACCCAAAGATTAGGGCATATTGCAAGATGAACCTATATATTCATGATATTAAGGATGCGGATATTCAGCTTGGTGATACACTTCTTTACCCTAAGCATTCCTTAGGTTTTGCCAATGTTGTTTTGGCTAATCCCCCCTGGAACCAGGATGGTTATGATGAAAGTGTTTTGAAGAAAGGTGACTTATGGAGACAACGCTTCCCATACGGTTTTACTTCAAAACAAAGCGCTGATTGGGCTTGGATACAGCACATGCTCGCTATGGCGAAAGATGAGGGGGGACGAGTTGGCGTAGTAATAGATAACGGCTGTCTATTCCGTGGTGGAAAGGAAGGCGACATCAGGCGGAAAGTTATTGAGCGTGATTTGGTAGAATGCGTTTTGCTCTTGCCCGAGAAGCTTTTCTATAATACTGGAGCTCCAGGAGCAATAGTAATTTTCAGAAAGAATAAGCCAGCAGAGAGGAAAGGCAAAATATTATTCATTAACGCCTCAAATGAGTATATTAAACATCCAACAGTTAGAAAGCTGAATTCCCTATCCGACGAGAATATTAACCGTATAGCCGAAGTCTACAGGAAATTTGAGGATGTAGCCGGCTTCTGCAAAGTTGTCAATATTGAAGAAGTAAGAAGCAATGACTATAATCTTAATGTTACGCTTTACGTCATGCCCATAGAAGAAGACGAACAAATAGACATAGTAAAAGAGTGGAGAGAACTCAAAGGACTAGAGCAGGAAAGACAAGAGATTGTAAGTAAGTTAGAACAATATATTTCTGAAATTGTTTGGGCAATTGGTGAGCAAAATGATGTTCTATAAAGAAACTGAGTTTCAAGAAACACCAATAGGAAAAATTTCAAGTAATTGGAGCACCTCAAAACTCGGAGTATTAGTGAAAATAGAAACTGGAAAGAGAGCGAAAGGTGGAGGATTAGATGAAGGAAATGTTGCGAGTATCGGAGGAGAGCACATAGATAACCAAGGCAGAATAATATGGAATGGAATGAAGTTTATTCCTGATGATTTTTATAACTTACTAAAGGAAGGAAAAGTAAAATTGGGAGATATTTTGCTTGTCAAAGATGGAGCGACAACAGGCAAAGTTGCATTTGTCAGAGAACTAAAATATGAAAAAGTGGCTGTGAATGAGCACGTATTCGTGATTAGAAGTAAAACAGAGCATTTAGCTAATGATTTCTTATTTTATTTTCTACTTTCAAAATATGGACAAAGTCAAATTAAAAAGAGTTTCCATGGAATTATTGGTGGCATCACGAGAGATGAATTGGAAACAATATTTTTACCTATACCTCCACTCGAGGAACAGAAGGCCATTACTAGAGTTTTAGATGTTGTTGATTCTATTATTGCTAAGACTGATGAGGTTATTGCTAAAACTGAACGTTTGAAGAAGGGTTTGATGCAGGAACTTTTAACAAAGGGATTAATATTAGGATTTATGTTCGATACAAATATTTTTGATGAAATATTGGATAAAAAGATAGAATTACCTGAGAACTTGAAATATTATGTTTCTCATATACAATATGATGAGATTCTTAACATATCTATAGATAAAAAAGAAAGAAAAGAGAAATTACTCGAAATATTCGATAAGGTTCCTAAAGAAGTCATTGCAACAGGAGGGTCTACTGTAGGGGTATCGAAAGTTAATTCATCTAAAGTAATGTCAAAAGAAGACAACGAATTATACAATAAAATGTTAGAAAAACTTAAAGAGTTGGATGAAAAATCTGGAAAGAAAAAGATACCTGAAAATCAAGCAAGAGATATTTTAATTGCTTTAACTTCAATTAAGAATTGCTTAATTCTAGTTACTGAAGATGAAAACTTAAAAAAGGTGACGGAGGAATTTAATGGACAAGCCATAACGTTTGAACAATTTCAGAAGAGAGAATACAGGGAGTTTAAAGATACTGAAATTGGAAGAATTCCAAAACATTGGAAAGTTGTTAAGGTTAGTGATGTTCTTTCGCTAGAATATGGAAGGGGATTACCTGAAAAAGAAAGAATACCAGGAATGTATCCTGTTGTTGGCTCTAATGGAATAGTTGGTTATCATAATCAGGCAATTGTTAAGGGACCTGGCATAGTTATAGGAAGGAAAGGAACTATTGGAGCGATTTCATGGATAGATAAGGACTTTTGGCCAATAGATACCACCTACTACGTAAAAACCAAAATATCAGACGTTTTCCTAAAGTGGTTATTTTATGAACTAATTTATTTAAACCCAGCTAGACTTCATTTAGCTGATGTAGTGCCTGGATTAAAAAGGGAATTAGTTCATCAGTTAAAAATGCCACTTCCATCTCTCCAAGAACAACAAAAAATTGCTGAAATTCTTTCAATTATCGATAAAAAACTTGAGGTTGAGAAGAATGAAAAAACAAAATTAGAAAAGATCAAGCAGGGATTGATGGATTTGCTTCTTACTGGAAAGATTAGGGTGAAAATATGAAAGAGGAAACTGTTAGAGCGGTTTTTGTTAAATACCTAAAGAACTTAGGTAAAAGCCCTAGAATTCTGAAGAAGAATGTTCCTGGCCCAGATGTTATTATTGAAGGCATAGCCTATGAATGTAAAGGAAGCGATTTTAATAAGAATACTCTATTTAAGCAGGTTGTATCCAATGCTCTTCAATTTTCAAGAGTGGGAGTCGTCATACCTTATGATGCCTTAAGTTTATCCCTTGCTTACCAGCTTGAAGCTTTGGAGGTATTAGCGAGAGAACATCCCAACTTGGAAAGAAGTATTGAAATATACGTAGTAGCAGAAGAAAATGGAACTTACTTTTTACATCGGTGGTCAAGTGCAAGATTGCTTCTTTCGGAAATTAATAGAATAGTCTATGAGCATCTTCCTCAATACGTAAAGCTTACACCAGAAGAAAAGGAATCAAGAATGTTAGAGTTCTTAAAGAGTTTCGATAATAAAATAAAAGAATATCTGAAGAGTGTGGTTATAAAAAAGAGTAGAAACCTTTTAAGCCCCTGGAAGGGATTCAGCTGTACCTTGGAGTGAGGCATAATGCTAGCTAAGCATGTTTTCAGATCGATAATGAAAGAAGCGCAGAGAAAGGTGAATACCGAGCTTAATTTAGATGAGAAGAGGGGTCTTCACTCCTTATTTTTAACCTGCTCGAAACATGCATTTAAACCAATTAGCAAGGGAGGATTTTAATGTCTGAGAAGCGTTTAGTTGAAGATTACATTGTTAAACAATTAGAGGCTAAAAAATGGAAATTAGTTGATGCAAGTCTTCTTAAGAGGGAAGACTTAAGCGAACCCCTCCTTATCCCAGACCTAATCAACGCTATCAAAAGAATAAATGGAGGGATTGAATTAACTGAAGGTGACCTCAACAGAGTCTTGTCTGAGCTTAAGCTCGCTCCAGCGAATATGGAAGGAGCCAAAACTGTTTTAAGATGTTTAAAGCTCGGTGTTCCGGTTAAACTGGAGAAGGAGCGAACCGTAAAATATATTCAACTTATAGATTATGTTAACCTTGAAAATAACGATTTTATTGCTAGTAGACAAGTTAGGTTTATAGGAGTAAATGAAATAAGGGTTGATATAATTCTATACGTGAATGGTATACCCCTAGTCCTAATAGAATGTAAATCTCCGGCGAAACCATATTCAACCCTTGAAGGCGCTTATAAGCAGGTAAAGCGATATGAGCAAACAGTTCCAGAACTATTTAAATACGTTCAATTTAGTATAGCTGCTGAATGGAATGCTAATTACTTTCCAAATACTACAGAAGGGAAAGAAACGCCACAAGAAAAATGGCGGGTTGAAGGTATAGAAGACGAGGTAGACGCTATAGTAGAAATGCTTGATAAAAAGACTCTTCTTGATCTACTAAGGCATTTCATCTTTGTTAGAGAAGTGAAAGGTGAATACACAAGAGTTATGGCTAGATGGATGCAATATCAAGCAACAAACAGAATCGTTGAAAGAGTAATAAAGAATCTGAAAGATAAGGATGAAAGGAAAAATGGGCTTATCTGGCATTGGCTTGGTTCAGGCAAAACCTTAACAATGATATTTGCAGCCAATAAGCTATGGATACAAAACATTCCAGAAAATTCCACAATATTCTATATAGTTGACAGAATAGAGCTTGAAGAACAATTGAGAAACGAGTATGAAGCCTTAGAAACAACTCTTCCAAGCCTTGAAAGAATAGAAACCATAAAAGAGCTACTTGAAATTTTAAAACATGGCAAAAGAGGAGTATTCCTAACACTTATTCACAAGTTTAGACCAGAAGAAATAAAAACTTTAATAGAGGAGCTAGAAAAACTTTCAGCATCAGCGGAAGAAGAAACGATACTAACAAGGAAAAACATTATCGTCTTCATAGACGAAGGCCATAGAACTCAATATGGTCTCTTAGCAGCAGCTATGAGATGTGCTCTGAAAAATGCCTTCTTCTTCGCTTTTACAGGTACGCCTATAGCTAAAGGCAAAAAAGACACATATGCCTACTTTGCTTATCCAGAGCAGGGGGAATATTACCTTCATAAATACTTTATAATAGAATCCCAAAAAGACGGTCATACAATACCCATAGCATTCACAACACACCTTTTAGACAAAGTTGGATTAAAGTATAATAGCGAAATAAGTGAAGAATATCAAACTTTCCTTAACTCGGAAACATTTGAAGATATAGAAGATCGTTTTGACACTTCTTCATACAAAGAAATAATTGACTTTCTCGTGGAAAGAGGAGCCCTTAAGGAAATCCCAGAAGAATACCGACAACAGGTCAGAGAACGCATCAAAAACAAAATGACAAAAATAAAAGTTTTTATGGAAAAACCTGAGCGAATTAAGACGATAGCTAAAGACATAGCTCAACATTTCAGAGAAAATATAGATGGAAAATTCAAAGCCATGATAGTAACAGCCAGTCGACTTGCCTGTGTAAGGTATAAGAAGGAAATGGATGAAGCTTTAAGAAACCTTGGGATTTCCAACTCAGAGCAATATACAGAAATTGTTATGACTTATACTCAAACAGATCCTGAAGAAATTGCAATTTATGAGCGACAATTAAAGGAAAAATATGGAAGAAGCAAGGAAACGTCCGAAATAAATAAGGAGATAATAACTAAGTTTAAAGAAGAGGAATTCCCGAAAATCGTTATAGTCACAGACATGCTTATAACAGGATTTGACTGCCCTCAGCTTCAAACAATATACCTTGATAAACCATTAAAGGGACACATGCTTCTACAAACAGTAGCCCGAGTAAACCGCCCAGCCAAAGAAAAAGAGATTGGTTTGATAGTGGATTATGTGGGCATCTTAGAAGACTATGAGAAAGCCTTAGCTTTCTATGAGAAAGGAGACTTCACAATAATTTCTCAATCTTTCCAAAACATGGAAAAATTTGCTGAAGAATTCGAAAAACTCCTTAAAGAAACAGAGGAACTAATCCAACTTAATGAATACCTTAAGAAAGAAAACCAAGCGGCTAAAACCCTAAAATTCGATAGAGAAACCCTTAAAAAGCTGACAAATCCCTTGCTTCTAGACGAGAATAAAGCTGAGAAATTTATAGCGAACTATAAACGGCTAAGAAGGATGTTTGAGTTTCTCGGTGCGCACTTAAAGAAACTAGAATATCGTAATGAATTTGTAGCCTTAACTGAAATCTATTACACATATCTACACCGTAAGAAGGATTTTGAAGAAATAGAAAAATACGTTAGGAAATATTTTCCAAAAACCCTAGAAATAATACAGCAAGCCATAAATATAGGGGACATTCAACAGCTTTTCCCCACAATAACCTTAGACGAGAAATACCTGGAGAAACTTAAACAAACATACCAAGATCTGGATGAAAGAGTTTACAACATGATATTTGACCTAAGAAAATTTATTTATGTAGAAAAATCAAGAACACCTTATCTTGAAACAATAGGCGAACGCGTAAACAAAATTCTCAGGGAAATAAAAGAGAGAAAGATGAATGTTGAGGAAAAGTACCAAGAGCTAATCCAAACAGTTATGGAAGTAAACGAAATCATGCAAAGAAAGAAAGAACTCACAGATAGAGAATTAAATATACTCCTACCCCTTGAAAAGGCTGTTGGCAAATCCCAACAATTAATCGACTCTGTAAAAGCCTTAATAAATGAGCTCGAAAAAGATGGAATGTTCTTCAAAGGATGGAATCAAAAAACAGAAGCCATTAAAAAAGTTGGCCAAAAAATAAGAGCATTCCTTAGAAAACAGAAACTAACATTTGAGGAAAGAGACCATATTTTCAATGAAATAATGAAAAATTTAACACAAATAGGCTGAAAAAATGGAAATCCCATATAAGGTAGAATATAGAAAAGTTAAATACCCAAGACTTGAATTTAAAGGTCTCCAACTACTCGTTATACTGCCGCTTGAGATAGATGAGCCGACCAAAATTTTAGAAAAAAGAGAAGTATGGATCAGAAGAAAATGGAATATAATACAGGAAGCAATCAAAAAGGTTGGTGTTCCAAAAGGCTTCATGATTTTCGGCGAAGCTTATACAATAGAAAACACCGTGATAGAAAAACCAGTGATAAACCATGCTGAGAAAAAGATATACCTAAATTATGAAGATCCTAGACAATATAAGGAAATTCTTAAGCAGCTTAAGAAGCTTTTAGAGGTGAAAGTCAAACCAATAATTGAAGAATATACCGCAAAATTTAGTCTCCAGCCGAACAAGATACTAATAAGAAGGCATCGGACAAAATGGGGAAGCTGCTCCGACAAAAGAAACATAACTTTAAACATAAAACTTGTATGCCTCCCGGAACAAACACTTAGGTACATAATATTTCATGAAATAACTCATCTAAAGCATAAAAGGCATAACCAAGCATTCTGGCAAGCAATAAGCCAGGAATTTCCAAACTATAAAGAGCAAGAACAGAAACTTCTAGAATACTGGTTTACTACAGAACTATTATTCCGAAACATGACAAAAGAGCATGATGAAAGACAAGCATAAATTAATTGATATCATATTTTCAGGCAAAACTCTGAACATTTCCGATTTTTTTAATTTCTACTTTCTCTAAGTGAAACTGCTAATTTATATAACATACTTATGGATTATCATTTAATCGTTTACCACTCTTTTAATTCAATTCATAAAAATTTACATGTTTATGTAAAAATGTCTAGGGGAATTTTTTGGTTGACTCGTTAATGGCCTAGGGATTTTTTACATGTTTATGCAATGGTTTTATGCATTTTTATGTTAATTTCGTTTTTATTTTAGGTTTTTAAAAATTTTCTATATAGGCATTTTAAGGGTTTCAAAATTTTTCTTATAGGCTTTAGCTTGATTTATTTTTGTTTTTAAAATATTTCCTTTAAGTTTTATTTTTAAAAATTTTCTTGTGATGAATTATGAATCCTAAGGCTGAAGGTGCATTAGAAGCTTTAAGCTATGTTAAAGGCTATTTAAAAGCTTTAAAGGCTAACGATAAAATTAAAAATAAATTAGATTGTTTAGAAGCTGAAATAGAAGAGCTTATAGAGCTTTTATTAACTGGTTCAAGCATAGACTTTAAAAACAGATTAAAACATTTCTAATTTTTTATTTTTTCCTATTCAAAGTATCCTTCTTTTTTTAATTGATCATAAGCTTGAACTATTAAAAGCCTTATTAGGTCTGTGTTTGATTCTAAGCCGTAACGCTTTTTTATTTTAAGAAATTTATCAGCTAATTCACCTTCTAAATTAAGCCTAATTTGAATTACTTCTCCTTTCCTATATTTATTTTTACTCATTTTAATTCTTCTCCATTTTAATTACTGTGTATATAAAATGCCTTTATAACACTTTCTATCACCGAAAAGGTTATATACTTCTTTTTTTATTTATTCATTTTAAAGCATTTAAAGTGATTTAAAATGAATGTAAATATTAGAATAGTCTTAAAAGGCAGGTTAGCTGAACGCTTTTTAACAATTAAAAAAGCTTTAGGGCTAAAAGCAAACACTGAAACCCTCAGATTTTTAATAAAAAATTTTAAATTTTAAGGAGGTAAGCAGCTTGGAATCTTCATTAGAAGTTTCAGCTGATTATGTTCCGCTGAAAGAAAATCAATTAATAGTTTTATCAAGCCTTGAAGATTTAAGAAAAACTGCTGCATTTTTTAAAAAGCCTATTATTAGGCGAAAAGAAGCATTTTTTGTTTTTTCGGAAAATTGGGTTTATGCTTTCTTTAGTAAAAATCAAAGCCAAACTGCTCAAGCTAATCAAATCGCTTTAGATCCTGGCTTTTTGGATAAGTTGCCTTGGCAATCATATGCTAGCGGTCAAGGTGAATGGATTAAAGCTGATTTGGTTGAAGCTGAAAAATTGCGCGAGGAGCTTTCTAAAGCGCCGGGATTAATGCTTACAATTGGCAATTATTGCTATAAACTTCAAGGCGATAGGCTTCAGTTTATTTCTAGAAGGCGTATAAAATGAATATTGAAATTGTTAATGTTGTGGCAGTTACCTTTTTAAATCATATGTTAGATTTAAAAGCTGTTTCTAGTTTAGTGCCTAACAATGCCTATTTTAAGCTTGAAAACTATGGAATTAAATTTAAGCGCATTGTTTGGAAATTTAAAAAAGCTACAATTGTGATATCTGAAAGTCGAATATTATGTTTAGGCGCTAAAGCAGTTAATCAAGCAAAAGCAATAATGCAAAAAGTTTTTAATGTGCTTAAGCTTCATGGTTTTATAATAACTACCCCCTTTAATTTTAAAGTATTAAATATTGTTGCAAAAGTTGATTTTGGTAAAGGCATAAACCTAGAGGATTTAGCGGTTAAACTTGAAAAATGCATTTATGAACCTGAACAGCATGCAGCCTTAATATATAGGGATGAAACAGCAAAAGCTACATTTCTTATTTTTTCAAACGGAAAAGTTATTATTGTTGGTTTAAAAAGCGAGCAGCATGCAGCTAAAGCTATAGAAAATTTAGCTTCAACTATTGAAGCAAATGAAATGATGCCGGTGAGTATTTATGAATGAAAAATTGCTTCAAGCAGCTAAACGCATTTTCGATTATGCTTGCAAAGCAGCTTTAAACAATGAAGCTTACGCTCGCTATGTTTCTGAATGGCGTAAAAACTCTAACCTTTTAATTTTTGATATAGCCAATATTATGCAGGATGCGCTTTTAGATGAGAAAACGCATGAATTTATGAATATTATTTTTTATCCAAGCTTAGTTGACTTAGCGGTTTACATTCGCTTTCAAGGTTATAAAAAATGCTTTAAAATAAATTTGGAGGAAGCATGCATTGCAGCAGTTTAAGGTTGAAAATGGTAAATGCCCTTTTGGATTAAACCCATTTAACCGCAGTTTAAACTGCGTGAAATGCAAGTTTTTTCAAGGAATGCACATTCTTCCTAATCACTAATTCAAATTCAATTTTACATTTAGCAGATAAACCGATTGGATGGCGAATAGCTTGGCTCCTGAAAAAAATGAAAAAATAAAGCTTATACCGTTCGCAGGTGGAGCAAGCCAAGACTTAATAGTTGAATTAATAAATAGAGGTGATCGCTATAGTTTTTGCGTATATGACAAGTTAAACAATAAGCTTGAAATTAATGATTTTTATATTGGACCTGAAAATGAACGTTATGTACCGATTGAGAAGCCTCCCTGGCTTGTTCCAAATGCGATTCAAGATTTAAATGTTGATGAAAACAGTTTATATAATGAATTATTAGAGTATTTAATTGAGCATTTAGATTTGCTTGATGAAATGCAATATCATATTTTAGCCTGTTTTATTTTAGCTTCATGGCGTTGGGAAGAATTTAAAACCGCTCCATATTTATTTTTTCTTGGTCCACCAAGTTCAGGCAAAACCAGAGCTTTAGAATGCCTTCATTTACTTTGTTATAGAGCAATTCATGCAGCTAGCATTACTGCACCAGCAATGTTTAGAGCGATTGAAGCATGGCATCCTACGCTTTTACTTGATGAAACGGAAATTTATGAAGGTGAATCTGCAGCTGAAATAAGAGCTGTAATTAACGCTGGTTATAGGCAGGATGCTAAAGTCATTAGAATAGAAAAAGTTAATGAGCAACCTGTTTTAGCATCATTTAACGTTTTTAGTTTTAAAGCTTTAGCTGGAACAAAAGAATTAAGCAATACAATAATGTCAAGATGCATAGTTATAAATATGGAAAGAAATGCGCGAAGCGTAAAAATGTTTTTAAACATGGAGAAAGCAGCTGAATTAAGGCAAAAGCTGCTTAAATACCGAATGAAATACCTGAATTTAGTCGACTCAACTATAGCCAACAACGGCTTTATTTTTGAGGATGGACGATTAGCTGAGATGTTTCATCCACTTATAACTGTTGCTCCAGCTGAGATTAAAGAAAAATTAGTTGAATATGCAAAAAAGGTTTATCAAACAAGGCTGGAAGAGGAAAAGGCAAGTTTAGAAGCTATGGTTCTCGAAGCCATCTTAAAGGCTAAAACCAATAATGAAAATGAAGAAAAAATAGAGATAAGCTATATAACTGATTTGGTTAATTTGAATTTGCCTGTTAAAGAGCAGCTTAAAAATTGTCAAGTTGGTCGAATAGCTGCCAGCTTAGGTTTTAAAAGGACAAGGGGGAAAGAAGGAAAAAGAGCAATTATTTGGGATAATAAATTAGTTGCAAGGCTTTTAAGGCGATATTTACCTGAAAAGCTTGAGAAACTTGATGATTTTGACAGTTTGACAGTTCTGACAGTTAATTCTATTAGAAAGGGGGTAGAAAACGAAGATTTTAAGCAAAAAAATGTTAATAGTTCATTTTGTAATAAAGAAAATTTAACGAAAACTAATCAAGAAAATGATGAAAAACACCCCTTCCATACGGAATTAACTGTCAAAACTGTCAATCTGTCAATTCCATTGGAAAAGCAATCGCTTCAAGTAGAGAAAAAGCAAAAATTCGAAATTTACCCGTTGCATGAAGGTGAAAAAGCTGTTTGCATGTATTGTAATCAACCAGCTAAATTTAGAATAGTAGGTGAGGAGCCTTGGCAAGTTGAATATCTTTGCCCTAAACATAAGCTTGAAATTGAAAAAGAGGTTGAAAAATGCGGGTTAGGCTAGCTGGAACAATAGATAAAAAAATAGCATATATTGTTAAGCAAATAGCTGAAGAAACCAATCAAACATTATCTCGAACCATGGAGCAGCTGCTTCAGCTTGGAATCCAAATCTATTTAAAAAATAAAAAAGTTATAAATGAAGATTCCTGATTCTCTTTAGAAAAATTAATTTGGTAAAGTGATTTATGCAATAAAGCTTTTATATTTGTTTTTTCGCATTATTTATATGACTTGCCGGTCGGCTGCTTTTACAGCCGGCTGAGGAAGGTTACAGCTTACTTTCAAAGAGTAAATATGAATAAAAAGAAGAGACCTAGCAAGTTTCTTCACAGCTTTTTTAGAGCTAGATTATTTGATAAGCGAAGGCTTCTTCGCCAAATTTTTGATGAAGCTTTTTATGATAGGGAATTAGCTGAAATTGTTAGCCTTAAAGATTATCCATATATAGATATTGTTAAAGGTGAGGTTTTAAAAAATTCACGTTATGAACGAAAAATTTAGGAAAGGTGAAAAATATGGATTGGGCAGCTGTAAGCTATGTTGTAAATGCTTTGCTTGGGCTTTTAGCTTTAGTTGCAGCTTTAAAGTGGCGTTACATAAAGGCTAAGCTTAGCGCTTTAAGGGAATTTATTGATGCTCTTGATGAAGCGCTTAAAGACGATAGAATAAGCGAGGAAGAATTCAATAGACTTTTTGATTTGTTTAAAAAGCTTTTTGCAACTGTAACGAAATAAAACAGGTGTTTTCTTTTGGCTAGAAGAAAAGGTAGAGGAAAAGGAAAGAAATCTAAATAATTTTTTAATTTAAAGCAGGCGAAAATTCTTTGATGAAAAAGAAAAAGAAAGTTACGTTAGATGATATTCTCAAAGCGCTTAAGGAAATTGCTGAAGTTAATTTAGAAATTCTTAATTATTCAAAGCAAATTTTAAATAAGTTAGGAGACAGTAGCAAAAATGAAAACGATAACGGTAATGGCAATGGTAACAATGAAATGCCCATAGTTGATTTTCGTTTTGGTGAATCATATTATGTTAATGATTTTTTGCAAATCAATAATCCTTCTGTAGCAGCTGCTTTAACTGAAGCTTTACAGCAATTGAATGGTTCAAATGATCAAAAAATAGAGGTAATTGCCGATTATATTAAGCGAAAATATCAATATCCATTTATGGTTGATGGATCACCAAGCTGCGGCGGCTACTTTTTGCGTTACCAAAAGGATTCAAGATTTAAAGATTTTCATTGGCATGCTATACGCGATTATATGTGGAGTTTTCCAGCTGAATGCATAGTTCAAAAGCTTGGTATATGCATTGACACAAGCAATCTTGCATTTTCACTTTTGAAAATGGCTGGTGTTCCAGCTAAGGTTTGCTTGGGCGCAGTTTATGAAACTAAAAGCAATCAATTGCTTGGTTATCATGCGTGGGTTGAAGTACCCTATAAAGGCGAAACATATGTTTTTGAAACAACCATTCATCCTGATGGTGTTAACCTTTTACCTGCTAAAGCAGTTTACGGCAAGAAAATGGATGTTTACTATGTGAAAGAAGCTGAATATGATGAAAAAAGCTATAGGGAGATTAAAAGTTGAGCGCTATTGAAAAGCATGCTAAATGGCATAAAAAAATGCTTAAAACTCCTAAAGGTAAAGCTAAAATAGCTAATAAAATCAAGGCGATTAAAAAAGCTTTTAAAAAATATGCGAAAAGCGAGTGAAAAAAGTTGAAGTTACCTTTCAGCTTTACACGCGGAACATTAAATCATTTAAGGCTTTTGGTTGATGCAGCTGAAAAATTAATGAAAAAAGGCTATAAAAGCTGCATGCTAACTGAACCAAGCTTCGTTGATTTAATTGCAATAAAAAATGATGAAATGATTTTTGTTGAAATTAAAGGTTATAAAGGCAAATTTAAGTTTACACCAAACGAGCAGTTAATTCAAAAGCTTTGCAAAAAATATGGTATTAAATATTTTGTGTTTAATGGCGAATTCAATGAGTTATAAATGTGATGTAAATGCTAAGCTTAAAACGAAAAAGGCTATGCTTTTTCGGTTACTTAGGCGGAAAACAATTTCTTTTAAAGCATTTGCTAAACCTTATTCCCATGCATAAAATTTATTGCGAACCTTTCGGCGGTGCAGCTACCTTGCTTTTAAATAAGCCTCCAAGCGAAGTTGAAGTATACAATGATAAATGCGGTGATTTAGTAAATTTATTTTTAGCTGCTAGAGATTCGCCTGAAAAACTTCTTGAAAAATTTAAGTTTTTAGTTTATAGCAGAAAGCTGCATGATGAATGGCGAAAAAGCTTTAAAAACAATAGCATAAAAGATCCGATTGAGCGAGCAGTTAGATTATTTTACATTTTACGCACAAGCTATGCAGGCGACTTCAATGGTGGATGGCAAATAGGAAATAAGAAGCCACGCAGCTTTATGCTTGAAGAAAGCGTTTTAAAAGCAATTCATGAACGCTTAAAGAATGTTTATATTGAATGCGATGATTTTACACGTGTAATTCCAAGATGGGATAGCCCTGAAACATTTTTTTATGTTGATCCACCATATGTAGATACTGAAAACAATTTTTATAATTTAAGCTATGAAGAGCATTGCAATCTTGCAAATTTATTAAGCCATGCAAAGGGTAAATGGCTTTTAACATATAATGATCATCCATTAATTCGCAGGCTTTATAAAGGCTATAAAATCTCTCGAGTTTCTGTTGCAGCTAATGCAGTAAAAGTTTGCAATGAAAAACGAGCAAAGCTAACGCATTTAATAATTAGAAATTATTAAGGCGGCTTATCATGGATGAAATAAACATTAACGCAATTATTGAGCGAATAAAAAATGTTATAGCGATTGTTAAGCAACTTAAAAAGGGCGAGTGGATTCGCGTTCATTGGCTTGACGCCAGCTACGCAATTAATCAACCCTTCTATTTACCTAAAATTTTCTCCACTCCAACCATTACTGAAGGGCGTTTTTGGCATTTAGGTATAGAGCCTGAAACGCTTGAACCACATTTAATATTAGCGACTGAATGGCGTGAAGATGGAAATACACCGCAGCGAACAGATCATATTCCGTTAAGCTGCATAGTAATGATTGAGCGAACAAATGAAATGGAAAAGAAACCGCTTAAAATAGCTAAAACAAGCATTAAACCCGTTCATATTAAAATTGTGGAGCGAATTAAAAAGGTTGCAGTTGCATGAACAAAAAAAGATTAATTGATATTAATATTCAATGCGATTTTTGCGGTTCAATTTTTCCAATTGAACAAGTGAAGAAAATTCACGCTAAAATTGCTGATCAATTCGTTATGCTTTATATATGCCCTACATGCTATAAACGCGAAAAAAGCAATAAAAAGTATATAATGAAGCAGCTGAAGCTTGGAACAGGCGGATTAAGAAGTCTACTAATGGAGTTTAAGCAGCTTACTTTTGGACCTTTAAAAGAAAGCTTAAAAATTGATGCTGGAAAAATACGCGAGCATAAAATTGAGCTGCTTGAAAAAGCTATAGAGCTTGTTTGGCTGAATGTTAAAAAGGCGAAAAGCGCAGCTGAAGAAGGCGAGGAACCGCCTAAAATAAGGTATTTAAGGCTTTTAGGTTATTTATTGCAGGTGCTTGATGGTCTTCTTAAAAACTATGAATTGGCTGAGCTTGAAGAAAGGCTGAAGAAAGCTGAGGAAGAGCTTGTTAAAATTGAGGCTTCACCATGAGCTTAAAGGCGCGTATAGAAGCTTTAGAGCGGAAACTGAAGCCTCTAGCTGATGAAGAATATAAATTTTTAAAATGTTTAAATAATGTTTTAAGTTTTTGCGATTATATAGGTTTTAAGCCAACTGAATATCAAAAAAAGTTTCTTTTAGATGATAATCATTTTATTGTGCTTAGATGGGCTAGGCAAAGCGGTAAAAGCGCAACTGTAAGCGTTAAATTGCTTTGGTATGCGCTTAAAAATCCGCATTGGTTCATTATGGTTGTTGGACCAAGCTTTAGGCAAAGCAAGCTTGTGCTTCAAAAACGAATAACTCCATTATTAAAAAAAGTTCCAAAAAGATTTATTAAAAAAGTTTTGAAAACTCGGTTAGAGTTTATGAATGGAAGCGCTATAGAATGCTATCCTGGAAACCCAGACACAATTAGGGGCCCAACATGCCATGTAGTTTATGTTGACGAATTTAATTTTATTGGAGATGATGAAGAAATTTACGATGCCATATTATTCACTATTAACACAACGAATGGTTATGTAATTTTAAGCAGCACGCCCTGGACAACCGATCATATGTTTTATAGAATTTGTTTTGAAAAGGAATTTGATGATTACAGTCGTTATCATGTGACTTGGCGCGAAGCTTTAGAGCCGAATGGACCATTGAAAAAGATGATTTTCGAAAAGCTTAAAAAGCAATTTGCAAGCGATCCATGGCGTTGGAAAAGAGAAATGGAAGCTGAATTCGCTGAGGATGAAGATGTTTATCTTTCTCAAAGCTTAATCAGTTCCTGCATTGATCCTGAGCTTGAATATTGGGATGAACGGGATTTAGTGGCGAATATTCCATGAGTTTCATAGGCGAATTTTATATAGGTGTAGATCTAGGGAAAAAACGAGATTATACAGCTGTTGCAATTCTAGCTAAAGAAAATGATAAGCTTAAATTGGTTTTTATGAAGCGCTTTAAGCTTGGAACAGAATATGCAAGCGTTATAGGCTATTTAAAAGTGCTTTCTGAAAAACTTAAAAAAATTGAAAAAATTGTTGTTGATCAAACAGGCGCTGAATATTTTGTTGAGGATTTGCAAAAAACTGTTAATGCGCCTGTTGAAGGCGTTATTTTAACCATGCCTAAAAAAGCTGAGGTTATGGGCAATTTAAAAACGCTGATGGAAAATAAACGTTTAGCAATACCATATGATGCTGAATTAATAGCTGAATTAAATGCTGAGCGTTTTGAATTAACTAAAAGCGGGCAAATTCAGTTTAGCCATCCTGAAGGCACCCATGATGATAGACTTTGGGCTTTAGCCTTAGCTGCTTATGGAGCTGAAAGATTAAAAGAAACTGAAAAAACTCAAAGCAAAGTTGAGCCTGTTACCGTTTCATTTTAGGTGGCTTTGGCTTATTGAGAATTGTTATTTTAATGCTTAGCGATTTGCATGTAGGCAGCATTTTTTCAGTTTGGCATCCCGAATATGAAGATAAGCAAGGCGTTTCTTATCCGCTTAATCAAATGCAAAAAATGCTTTGGCAATATTGGCTGAATATGTGCGAAGAATTGAAGGATGAAAAACCTGACTACGTTATTTTGGCTGGGGATATAATTGATGGGGTTCAACCAGCAAATTATGGAAGAACAACAATGACTACTGATTTAGATGATCAAGCTGCTTGCGCTGTTAAATTGCTTCAAATGATTCCTTTAAAGCGGAAAGAATACTTTGTTGTGGTTGGAACAGACTATCATGAAGCAAAATATAGTGATGTTCATTATCAAATTTGCATGAATTTAAATAATAATGATCGATACTTTTGGCTTGATACGATGGGTTATATTCAAGAGGAAGATTATGTTATTAATGTGGCGCATGGATCAAGTGCAAGCTTCATTTATCCCGAAACTGTTCAAGCTAGAGAATGGCAATTTATGCTCAGCGCAGCTGAATTGCATAAAATAGATAGAGCATGCGATTTAATTATTAGAGGACATTTACATATTTATAGCCTTATAGAGCGAAGCGGGTTTAGATTAAAAAAGTTTCCTAAGTTAACTGCTCCAGCTGTAACATCTATAAAAACCATGATTAACCCAGCTTTTCAAGGTCAAACAGATTATATGCGTAGAAAAAGCCCATTTAAGCTTATTCCAGACATAGGCTATACAAAAGTTATAATTGATGATTTTGGCGTTCATGTTAAAGAAAGAATTTTTGAGCATTTAGGCATAAAATCGATTTCGCGTGTTCCAGCTTTAAGAAAAAGAAACGGAAGAAAGAAATGAAAGAGTTTGATTTAAAAGATTTATTGAGACAAATTCCAGTTTGGAATAAGCCTATAAAATTTAAAAGCAGAGAGAAAATTTTAACGGAGAATGAAAAGAAAGTTTTAAGCTTTCTTCGCGCATGCGGGAAAAAAGGGGCAACAATTCAAGATATAGTTGAAAACACAGGAGTTAAATTCAGCACAGTAAACATTATTATTAATCGCTTTTTAAATACAATTATTGTTAAGGTTAAGGAAGAAAAGCTTGGCAGATTCGGGCGTAAATCAAGCATATATATGTTAAAAGCTTGAATTAAGCAGCTGACTACAGGTAAACACCGCTTAGCTGCAGTTCTATAGGGGGAGGGGGGGTTGGAAATGGCTGCCGTTTTACAAAATTTTGATTTTCTTTGATTTTTTCAAGCTTTTTATGCGTAAATTTTTGATTTTTTTGATTTTTCTGGAAAAATCAAACATGGAGTTAAGCAGAATATGCCTAGAGGAGGAAAAAGACCTGGTGCTGGTCGTCCAAGAAAAACAGCAGCTAAACCTGAATTAGCTACTTTTACGCTTTCAGCTTCAGGCAATTATGAACCTTTAGCCAATCGCCCTGGAATAGTTATTTTGGATAAGGTTGTTAAAAAAGCAACTGAAACAATTACGCTTTCAGCTTCAATTTCAAAATACGAGCCTTATAGTAAAGGATTAGGGTTTTCAGATAAATTCATGAAGGCATATGAAGAGGATGAATTAATTAGAGCATGCATAAATTTAATTGCTCAATTTACTATGGCTGCAGGCTTTGAAACTAAAGTTGAGCCTGAAAATGGGCCTAAAGCAGCTGAATTAAAAGCTTTTGTAGATCAAATTAATGCTCGCGTAAACCTTGATAATGTTATTCGCATAGCTATTATAAATGCGCAAATTTTCGGTAAAGCAGCTTTCGAAATTGTTTGGAATAAGAATGATGAGCCTGAAATGCTTATTCCGCTTGATTCAACACAAATAGTGCCTAATATAAGCGAGGATTGGCAGCTGCAAGGCTTCAATTATAAAGGTGAAGAATTAGCTTATACACCTGAGCAAATTCTTTATTTTCCATATAATTGTTTAAGCGGAGATTTAGAAGGTTTAAGCGCTATAGAACCAATATATGATGCATTTGAAACAAGAAAAATGATTTTAACTGAAGCTTTAAAGGAAGCGACTATAGTTTTATGGGCTGGAATAGGCATACATAGGCTTGATACAAGCGGAACAGATTGGACTAAAGAGCAAATAGAGCAAATAATTCGCCAGCATATAAGCCAAATTAAACCTGGCAAGCATATAGCTACTACAGCACGTTGGGATATTCAAATTGTTGATTTAAAGCCAAACCTTGAAAATTTAATTGCTACGCTTGAATATCTTGATCAAGCTATAATAGCTAATTTTCAAGTTCCAAGATTTCTGCTTGGAAGAGAAAAAGAAGTTAATAGAGCAACAGCCTATGCTGAGCTTGAAGCATTCATTAAAGGCCCTATCCAGGAAACTCAAAGATGGATTAAACGCGAGCTTGAAGCGCAATGGTACAATAGGCTAACTGAAAAGTTTTTCAAAGAAAAAAATGAAGTAAAAATTCGTCATATATGGAAGGCAATTCAAACAAGCGATTTTATTGAATTATTGCGTTCAGTTGCTCAAGCATATGATAAAGGGCAAGGTTTTCTACCGAAAGAGAAAGCGTTCGAACTATTAAATTTAACTGAAAAATAAAAAGAGGTGACAGCTGTGAAAAATTTAAGTTTTAACTATGTTGCTTCAATTCAACCTTCAGGAGATCATTTAGCTAAAATATTCGTTATAGATACAACTATGAATAAAAATAGATGGATGATCACACCTGAAGCTAAAATTAAAGCATTGCAAAGCTTAATAAATTTGCCTATAGTTGGGTTTGGGCATGATAGCAACAAGGTTATTGGACATATAATAGATTTTGAAGCTAACAGCGCTATTTACGCTATAGCCAAAATAGAAGATGAGGAAGCTTGGGAAAAAATTAAGAAAGGCGAATGGCAATACACAAGCCCAAGAATAATCGCTTTTGATGTTGAAAAAACAGCTGAAGGCGAAATAGTTAAAAACTTTATTTTCGATCATGTTGCATTTGTTAATCAACCTGCATTCACTCAAAAACCTGCCATACCTTTAACAGCTAATTATTGCGATTTCTCTCAAGTTTTAACTGCTTCACTTGAAGGTCACAGTATCGTGACTGAGCTGCCCCGCAATGAATTGGGGAATAAAGGCAATGAAGGAAAAAAACCTGAAGCCGAAAAGGAGGGAAAAAGCTTGGAAATTCTTTGCGCAGGTGCAATTCCGCCTCACGATTCACCTAAAGCCCCTAAAGATAGACCATGGGATGGTGATGCAGCTAAAGAACGAATTAGAGGATGGGCTGGCGGTCCAGAAAAAGAAAAAATAGATTGGAATAAATATGCTAAAGCTTTTGCTTGGGTTGATCCAAAGCATAAAGATGATTTTAGCGGCTATAAGCTTCCGCATCATGATGTTGTTGATGGAGAGCTTAAGGTTGTTTGGCGAGGCGTTGTAGCAGCTATGCAGGCTCTTTTAGGTGCTAGAGGTGGAGTTGATATTCCTGAATCGGATCGTGAGGCGGTTTACAGACATTTAGCAAACCATTATAGGCAATTTGATGAAGAGCCACCTGCCCTTCATGGAGAGGTGAATGAAAAAATGGATAATAAAAATGAAATTGTTGAAAAGCTTGAAGCTGAAATTAAAAAGCTTAAAGAAGAGAATGAGAAGCTTGCAGCTGCTTTAAAGCAAATGTTCGAGGAAAAGCATAAGGCTTTAGTTGCTGAAGTCACCGAGTTGAGAGAGCAGCTAGGCCTACCGAAAAATGAAAAATTAACTGAATTATCAATTGAAACATTGGAGTTTCTTAAAGCTGATTACGCCAATATGGTTAAGCAAGCCTCAGCTGCTAAGCCAAAAGCAAAATTTGAAGCAAGCACTAAAGAAGCTGACATAATTGAATCAGTTAGAGAAAGCCTTTTTGGTTATAGAAAGAGGTGAAATAAAAATGGCAGCTGGAGATGTAATATATGAATATGGCTTTTTCCTTTTACCAACAAGCAAAAATGCTACAGCAAATATAGCTAAAGGTGATGTTGTAAGCCTTAAAGATGGAAGAAAATGCATGGCTGGAGACGATGGACCTTTTGGCGTCGCTATTACAGATATAGCTAATGGCGAAGATATGAAAGGTAAAGTTTTAATTAAAGGAATTGTTAAAGTTGTTGCAAGCGGCTCTATAGGACAATTCACTTATGTTGCACCGGATGATAATGGTAAAGTTAAAGCAGCTAGCCCACTTAGTGTTACGGTGCCTTCTGGAGCAACCACAGTAACTTCAACAGCAGCTCAACCAGATTTAGTGGAAGCAGGAAGCTATTGTCCAGATGGATTAGTGGGTACAGCTTTAGAAGCAGCCAGCGCAAACGGCGATGTAATAACAATAATTCTTCAGTAAGAGGTGAAGAGGAATGGAGGTAAAAGGTGAAGTTAAAGGTAGAGTTTGGTATTCGCCTGTAAGCGGCAAATATTATTCAGGCGAATTGCTTGAGGGACAAATTGTTGATGTTAGCGATATAAGCGCAATTAAAGCGCAGGTAGTGCTTGATGAAGTTTTAGGCTTAGCTAGACCGCAATATAAGCTTAGAAATGTTTGCAGAGTTATTCGCATGGATGCTTTAACAGCTCGAATAGATATTGCTACAACTTTAACTGGAACTGAAAAAGTTCCTGAGTTAACAGAAGCCCCTGTAAACGCTCAAGCTTATACCGCTGTAAGCTTTGATTTATGGAAAAATGTTGTTCATGTAGTTGTAAGCGATGAAGCTAGAAAGAAAGCTGCTCACGATATTTTTAGGCTTCAGGTTGAGGATGCAGCTAGAGAATTAGCAAGAATGGAAAATAAGCAAATAGCAAGCGAATTGGAATTAGCTACAGCCATAACTGGAAGCGATTGGGGAGCAACTTCAGGTGGAACAAGCACCAATAATCCATTCACAGACATTCTAAATGCTATAACTGTTATTAGAGAGAAAGGTTATGAACCTGATTTTATGGCTTTATCACCATATGCTTGGAGCAAATTTATAACTAATACTTGGGTTAGAGATCTTGTTCATGCAGGTTTAGCTAAATTAACTGCTACAGGGGGAGAATTTGGTTTACCAGGGTATCCAACAATAAATGTTATCGTTGATGCTGCTTTATCAAATAACATTGCTGTAATTGGATCTAAAGCTGCTCCAGCATGCGTTTTAGGTGAAGGCCCAACTGAAGCTGCGCATTATAGAAATGAAATAGCTGGTTACGATGCTTTTATTATTAGGCAATGGCTTCAACCTAAACTGGTTGTAAACGATGCTATAAGAAAAATTACAGGAATAGCAACTTAATAAAATAAATGCCAATTCCCTTCTTTTTAAACTTCATTTTATTTTTTTAAATCGCTTTATAAAAGTGAATGAAATTGGGTTTTTGCTCAATAAGCGATGTTAAAATGATTGTTAACACTAATTTAACTGATGAGCAAATTAATGCTTTAATTGCTTTAGCTGATGCTGAAATAATTCAAAAAACAGGCATTAGTAATCCTCAAGGTGAAGATGCTGAAGTTTTTCGTAAATTAAGCATGCTTAAAACAGCTATAATGATTAAATTGCGTGATCCGCATGCAATAGCTATAGGTAGCTATCGTGAATCGCATTGGCCTATACCGATTTGGCAAGGTGAATACGATAAGCTTATTTCACGCTATATTATTCCAAGCGAAAAAGCAACAGAATATAAAATTGAAGAGCTTAAAGAAAGATGGGGAGAGTAATTAAAGCTAAAAAGCCGAAAATTCCTAAGCCTCCAACTTTACCAACAAAAACAAACCGTAAGCCTTTAGGCAGCTTAAGACAAAAAATTTTGGAAAGAGATAATTATACATGTCAAATTTGCCATAGAAGGCTTCCAGCCGATCAACTTATTATTGACCATATTATTCCTATTAGCTTTGGTGGAACAAATGATGAATCAAATTTGCGAACTGTTTGCAGGGAATGCCATAAACTTTTAGCTGCAGCACCATATTGGAGGGAAATATAGGTTTGATTAAGGTTCCGCCAAAACCAATTAGAAAATTTATACCAATTTGTAATGCATGCCCACTTTATGAAAATTGTAAAATTCAAAATTTTGATTTTTGCATTATAAGCGTTTTGATTTCAATATAGGAGATTTATTAAATGAGTGCACAGCAATCAAGGTTTGAGCAAATTCTAGAAAGATATGGTAGCATAGCAATTCTTTATTCACGTAATGAATTTAATGGAGCACCTAACACGCAAACAAGCGATGGAGGCAATATTCCAGCTGGCGTATATTTCTATAGAATTTGCCCAATTGTTAATGGTGAAGAAAAAGCAACAAATAAAATGAGTAAAGTGATCATTGCCGTTGATGGCGGAAAAGTAAGCTTAAGCTGGCCAAGCATAAGCATAGCATCCAGCTATAAAGTTTACAGAAGCAATGATCCAACTTTTCCTTCTCCAAGTTACTTAGGCTCAACTCCATCAAACAGTTATGTTGATGCAGCTGCTCAAGCAAATGAAGGTTCACCACCTGAAAGCTACGGTTCACCTTACGTTTGGTTTATAAGTTCTATAGTTAAAATTTTACCTTTAAGCGGGCGTTTAGATCAGCAAGCAACAGATAAAGGTATAGTTAAAATTGAGAAACGTGCCGCATTTGTTTCAGGAAATTTAAATGTTAACGCGCTTGACAAAATCGATTTAGATGGAGTTGAATATGAAGTTTACGCGGTTCAACCATATTTCTTAAACAATGTAGCTATTTATAAAAAAATAGTTTTAACAAGGATGATTGAATGAAGGATCCAAGGTTAATGATTTTAAATTTATTAAAAAAATATTGGAATTTAAATAAGCCTTCACGCGAAGAAATTGTTTGGGTTATAACGCCTTATAATAGCGAGTTAGCCGCTCCTCAAATCAGCATTACGGATGCTGATGTAGATCATAAATTAATTGCTTCAAATCTTTATCAAGTAAAGCATAATATGAAAATTGGAATATATGTAAAAGGCGCGGAAAATCAGAAAACAAAATTTGAAATGAAGGAGGAAGTTAAAAAAATAATTGTAAACCATCCGAATGAAGCGGAAGATATAAATTATGTTTTTTTAGGCAATGATTGGAAGGATGTTGATGATTTAAAAGTTAAACCTGCACTTCTTGGAGTTGAAGGCACAATTACAGCTGTTTACTTTGTTGTTAAAATTATTGAATAAAAATGAGGCAAACTTGAAGCTTAGCCTTATTTAAAAATGGTTTAAAAGGCAAGCTTCAAGGCTTAAACATTCTAAAAGGTGAAAGACAAAAATGGAGGAGGAAACTTGCGAGTTATGCAGCGCTCCACTTGATAAAAATGGTAAATGCACAAACAGCGTTTGCAGAAACTATAGAAGTAAAAAGGCTTTAAAGAGGCGAAAGTAAAATGAGCGTTAACCCTTTAACAGGGAAAAATATTTTAAGTTGGCCGCAATACGTGGAAGAAACAACGCCAGGTACTTTTCCAGAGAATGCTACTTTAAACTTTATCGCTCCATATGCGCTTTTTGATCAAGACGCAGATTTAAATCACATGTTTGTCAGTGGATTAGGTTCTAGAGATGTTAGGGATATTATAAGAAGCATTGAATTATATGGTTTTACGATGCGATTTTTCCCAGTTAACACAAATTTTCTTAAGTACGCTACAAACTTAAATTTAGACACGAAAACTTTAAGCCTTGAAGCTAAAATTGATTTTGCTGGCACTACAAAATATTGGCGAGCTACATACGCTAAAGTAAATTATGCAACGCTTCGCTGGACTCCAGGAGACTTAATTAGAGCTGAAGTTTATATGCTATGCCGAAAACCTGTTTATGCAGCTTCAAGCACAGCCACTCATAGCAGCGATTCTGGAACAGAACCATTAACTTGGTCAAGCGGTGGCGATAATCCATTTACGCTTGGAGGATCAAATGTTAAAGTTCAAGCCTTTACGGTCACTATAAGAAACAATTTAAGGCCTGTTTATGCAGGTGGAGCAAGGGAATACGTTGCTTTAGTTCCAGGGGAAAGGCGAATACAAGGCACTATTACAATTCTTTGGGAAAGCACAGACTATTGGGATATCCTAGTGAACGATCAATACAAGGATATTGTTTGGACTCTTAAAAGCGGAACCCCAAGCTATGTGTTGACTATAGCTGATGCTAAGCTTTCTCGAATAAATCGTTTTCCATGGACGCCGGGCGGCGATGTTATAGCTGAAAGCTATGATTTCTTCGCTAAAACCTGCAGCTTAACTTAGGTGTTTAAAAATGGAGGAAATTAAAGAAGTTAAAATAGGTAATGAAGTTTTTAAGCTTAAAGTTTTAAACGCTTGGGACTATGGTGAAATTGAGGATCAAACATTAGATTGGAGCCTTGGCTTTCCAAAACCTAAAAAACGCTTGCGCGAAATAAAGTTTTTAGCTAAAAGCATTGTGGAGTGGACGCTTAAAGATAAAAATGGAAAACCATTGCCAATAACAGAGGAAACAATTAAAGGTTTACCGGAGCCTTTATTCGCTAGGCTTATCATGGAGTTTAATCGTTTGCATACACCTATAGGCGCTGAAGAAATGCTTAAAAGTTTTTTCTCGGAAAAACAGTTGGAACAGCAGAAATAATTAAAATAGTTCAAGCTGCATGGTTGAAAAACCCGCCTATTCCGCTTGTTATTGATGTTTCAAAATTAAATAAAAAAGAATTTGAAAAATTAAAGAAAATTGTTTTAGCTAGGTGAATTATTTAATGATAGAGTTTATTTTAGGTTTTTTAGCTGGCTTCGTGGTTGGAATAATTGCTGGAATAGCTGCCAAGCTCTATAGCGCATATTAATAATTGAAAGTTTTGCTCTATAAGGGCTTCTCCATATTTTTTCTATAAGGACTTGATAATTGCAGCTTTTTAAATACTACGAACATGTGAGCCCATATATTTTGAATTTTTCACTCTATAAAGCAAAAATATAGGTGAAACTATGTCGGAATGGCAAGAGAAAGAAGAAGCTCCTGAATGGTTTAAAGAGTTGCCGCGCTATTTGCAAGAGTTGCTTGTTAGACTTGGTACAGCTAAGGAGGAATGGCTTTACGAAGCGCCTGAATGGCAAAAGCAATTGCCGGGCTATGAATGGTTTAGTCCTGAAAGTCCATTAATGACGTATAGAAGCTTAGCTTGGCTTAGCAGCTTAGCTGAGCTCATTCCATTTGGCGGTGCATTCGGTAGAATAGCTGGAACTTTAGCTCCCGTTTACGCGATTAACATAGCTGAGCGGGCTTGGCGCTATAAATATTATTATCCAGCTGCAATAGAATATTATCAAGCTCAGGAAGCCTATAGGCTTAAAAAAATAACTGAATCAACTGAGAAGTGGCAACCATATCATGAAGCATTATTTTATCTTGCTAAAATGCGCGAGGAATACTATGAAGCTCAAAAACCTTTTAGCGCTGTTTCAATAGGCTATAACATTTTAAAAGAAGCAACTTATGCTATTCCAGGGGCTTGGCCTATAAGAGCTTTTGGTTATGTTTTTTATCAGCCTTTCACGCAAATTCAAGCAGCTGAATTGGGCGCAGATGAAGTTAGGCAAGCTTTAGCTTTAGCTGCTCAAGCTGAGCAGGCTGGAGCAACAGATGTTGCAACTGCCATCCGCAAAAAAGTTGAAAGCATATGGTGGTTAAAACCTAAAAGCGCAACAGAATTTTGGCTTGAAAGCATGGGCGAATGGGGTTTTGGTCAAGCCTTCGTTATGGCTGGAGGCTCAGCTCTTAAAGCAACTTTGTTTCCACCAATGTCATGGGATTTCATGGTAAGAACAATTCCTGGTTTACCAAGCCGTTGGGGCTGGTTTACCCAAGCATTTAAATCTGCTTTACCTGAAACATTGCTTATTTCAGCTATACAAGTGTATTTAGAAGCTTCAAGCAGCGAATTCGCTACAGCCTACTCGCGCGCTTTAGTTGGTTTACCAATTCAAGAACCTTTTACACAAAGAATTATTATTAATCCAATTTTAAATAGATTAGGCATTCAATTACCTGAATGGACACAGCAATTAATAGATCAAATTGAAGATTTTGTTAGCAAGCATGCAACTATACCGCCTTTTGGCCCTGGTCTTCTTCCAGAGTTTTGGGCTCATATAGGCTATGAAGCGGGTAAAATCAATTTTTTCGCTCCAGTAATAAATTTTATAAATAAAATTTTTGGATTAGGTGAAGGAAGCAAAGAAACCTTAAATGCTGAGGCTTTAGTTGAAGCAGCTAAAGCTGTAAACGCGCAGATTCAAGCTGAAAGGCAATTGTATGAGGCTTATCAAGAGCAGCTAAAAGAAACTTGGGGTTTATATTGGGGTGCTAAAGAGGTTTTCCAGCAGCTGAAAGGCTATGAGGGACCTTGGATTGCTGTTCCAAGATTTGGGCTTTACCCAAGCGAAGGCTACTATAAAACTAGAGGTTACGCAGCTTGGGCTTGGCGTTTTCTAGGTAAGCTGGGTGTTCCTGAAACTGTAAAAGCAGCTGAAATAATGTTTACAGGTTGGTTAAGACGCGAAGTTTTAACAGGTTTTGTTGAAGCAGCTAAAGAATTGCGTGAATGGTTTAAAGAACCTGGAGTTGCTTTTCCAGGTGAAGGCGGCTGGTTTGTTTCAATCGGCGGCGAATTTTATAAGGTTCCAGAATTTAAAGGTTTATTGGGTTATGGCGAAATAGCTGCATATCAAAGGCTTTTAAGTGAGCAGGCTGCTGAAGGTTATACAGGGCTTTTAGGCTATAGCGAGTTAGCTGCAGCCTCAAGAATTCAACCTTACACTTCTCCTCAAATCCAACGTGTGCAAGAATTTCTAGGTTTAATTGGGAAAAGCTGGGTTTACGGTTTTCTTCCGCCTGGAGCAATAACTGAATTTGCTAAAGAATATGCTTTAACAGGGCGTATTCCTTCACCTGAAGAGTTGCTTGCTAATCCAGAGTTAAGGCAATATGCTTATTCAGCTTTTAGGCATACTTTTCAAGCTTGGGCTGTTAACCCATATACAGGCGAGTTAACAGGTTATGGTGAAGTCTTCCAGGATGCTTGGGGGCTTTACTTAAGTGGGCAAATTTCACCTAATCAATTTGGTGATATACTTATAAAAATGAGAATGCATTATTACCCGGAAGCTTTAAAGTTTGAGTTAGGTTTAGAAACAGGTGAGATAAATCCAGCGTTTAAAAGCATTTGGGAAAAAGGATATTTTGTTTATCGCCCTGATATAAATTTCCCTGGTTACCGCTTTTCTTTAAATAAAGATGAGCTTGTTGATTTTTTAAAATATCTTACAGATATGGGTATCACTGATCAAAAAGTAATTAATGAATTGGCATATAAAATATATAAAGGTGAATGGAAACCTCCTAAAGAGCTTCCACCTGATATTCCTGAACCTGGAAGCGGAACAGGATCATATTATAAACCTGCCTATTATGGTGGAGAACATCAATTTGGCGGTGAATTAATTGTTTCTAAACCGACAACGCTTATAGTTGGTGAAAAAGGGCCTGAAGTTGTTAAGGTGCAAGTAAATCCAAGAGTTGAAAAGCAAACGCAGGAATTTAATGTTTATGCGTTAAACCGTGAAACCTTGAAAAGCTTAGCTGAACGATTAAAACCGTTTATTTTAGGCGATTAAAATGGTTTATGCTCAAGCAAAATTAGGTAAATACACGCTTATGTATAATCCTTTTGAGTTTCAAAGATTTTTTGAGCGTGAAGCTGCAAGCTTAAAAATTCCAGGCGGCTATATTATTCAAGATTTAGGGGAAAACCCAGAAATTTTCCGTTTTAAAGCTTGGTTAGTTGGTTCAGCAGCTAAAAATCAGCTTGGACAAATTTTAAATGAATTAAAGCGTGAAGACATAGTTTATTTTAATAGCGACGTCACAGGAGAATGCTGGGTAAAAATAAAGGATTTTAGCTTAAGCGAAGAGCTTGGAAGCATAGATAACAATTATGTTTATCAATATTTAATTGAATTGCTGAATTTAGGTTATAAAAATGAATTTAGCAGATGCACCATATTCACATATAATCAAATAGTTAACGATTTTAATATTGATGGAAAAATTGTTGTTCCGCTTCCTGTAGGCGCCTATAACGCTACTGAAGTAGCAGATTTCAACAGGCAAAGCGTTGAAGGTAATATTCCATGCGTTGATTCACCTTTCGCAGCAACTATCGCTTATGAAGTGAGCGAGGATAACATTGATAAAGCAAGGTTGCAAAGCAGCATAGCTGGGCGTGAAGTAAGCTTCAATAACGGCTTAATAAAGCTTGCAACTAGGCATGATGAAACAATCGATTTAGGCGATTTAGAATTATATTTGTTTAATGGTTCAAATTGGAGCTATATAGGCAATTTAAGTTTTGACATCAAAGCAAAAGATAATGATTACGATGGCTTCAACAATGCAACCCCAAGCGTTTATGCAGTAATTAAAAAATATTATGGGCGAGTTAAGCTGCTTTATCCTTCAAGCCTAAACAAAAATTACGAATTAGGAGTTTTAATTGAGTTTTGGTTTGGAAAACCATTTATTAAAGTTACTCCTTTTCACCCTGGGCCTTCAAATTTAATAATGGAAAAAATCAGGTTTACAATTAAGTTTGATAGTGGTTTTAATTCGCGTTATTACACTAGGCTTGGAAACGTTTTAGATGCGCAAGCTGACACTTACGGTGAAAAAATAGATGATGCAAACAATGACATGTATGGTTATGTTTATTGCCATGATCAAAATCCAATTGGTAACAATACATTTGAAGCAGGTTTTATGCTTGCGAAGAAAGCAACTAATTATATAGCCAATGATATTGGAAATGTTTGGAGCAATTTAAAAATTGAATATTCAAATTTACAAGTGAAACGAGGCGAAAACTATCCATCTATATGGGTTTTCTTGCAAAAACAAGGCATAATGGGTGGTATAAACCCTGCTGATTTAATTAAAGAGGCTTTATGCGAAGTTTCATTCTTCATGAGCATCAAAAAGGTGGTTTAAATGATTGAAAAAGCAAGCTGGAAAGCAAAATGGATCGTTTGGAAATATAAAGGTGAACCAAAACCAGAAAATTTAATTGAAAAAAGGGAAGTTGAAGGAAACCTACTGCTTAATGAGGGTATAAACGCTATCTGGACACTTGTAGCTGGTGGAGTTGAAACACCATATAACAATGCGAATGCGCGAATAGGTGTAGGCGATTCAAACGCTAACGCTGACCCCAGCCAAACAGGGCTTTTAGGTGTAAATCAATATTATAAAGGCATGGATCAAGGCTATCCAACGTATGGCTCAGGGCAAAAAATAGTTTTTAGAGCTACATTTAGCACTTCTGAAGCAAACTTTGCATGGAACGAAGTAACAGTTGACAATGGTTCGAGCGGAAAAAACTTGAATCGTAAAGTTGTTAGTTTAGGCACTAAAACAAGCGATCAAACATGGGTTATCCAACTTGAAATTTTGCTAAGTTAAATAGGAAAGGCGATTAAAATGCCAGAGCTTATTCTCGATACTCATAGATTAAAAACTCCGATTGATCATCCAGATGCTAGCATAACCCAAGCTAAATTAGCTGCTGCGCTTTGGAATGCGCTTGAAAAAACAGCAAATAAAGGCGTAGCAAATGGTTACGCAGAGCTTGACAGTTCAGCTTTAATTCCAACAACGAGAATTCCAAATTTAACTAGAAGCAAAATAACAGATTTTTTCAATTCGCCATTTTGGAATAATATTCCAGATAAGCCAAGTAGCTTTACGCCTTCAGCTCATCAAAGCACTCATCGACCAGGGGGATCAGATGCTCTTCCCTGGGGTTCAGGCGGCGGTTTAGATGTAGATTTACTGGATGGAAGCCATAAAGATTGGATTAGGGATTGGAACAATTTACTTAATAAACCAAGCAGCTTCACGCCAAGCGCACATGCCTCCACTCATGCTTCAGGCGGTAGCGACCCTATAAGCTTAGTTAGAAATCAGATAACAGATTTTTTTGCTACTCCATTTTGGGATAATATTCCAGATAAACCAAGCGGTTTTCTTAAAAAAGTTGCTGAAGTAAGCCCAACTTCCAATGTCACATCATTTGATATTACAGGTTTAGATATTAATACGCATAAATTTTATTTGATTTTTGTTAGATTTAAAAATGCAACCTCAAGCAGTATAACATTTTACATGTTTATAGAAGGAGATACAAATCAAGCAAATTACATTCATCGTTGGTTTTATGGTGATGGATCTTCAGCTTATACAGGCACAAGTAATTATGCAGTATTATGCGATGCTCCAGCAAGCGGCCCTGGAACTGCAATGGTTTGGTTGCAAAGAGATTATGATGGTTGCGCTAGATGGTTTGTTACTGAAAACGTTCATTCAGTTGTAACTATGACAAGAGCTGTTAGAAAAACAACTACTGTTTCAAATATTACGCAATTAAGATTTCAATCAAGCGTTTCTAATGGTATAGCTGCAGGCTCAAGAGTCATTATTTTTGGAGGCGAATAATAATGCCCTATGGTAAAAGAATGATTTATAATATACAAACAGGCGAAATAAAAGAGGAAGATGTTGATTTAGATATAGCCTTACCTGATGAATTTAAGGTTGTAGCGGATAAAACTACAATTAAAGCGAATGGTGTTGATTCAGCTAAATTTAAAATTAGCTTTAATAAAAGCTGGAAGATAACTGATAAACGTTGCTTCATAACAATTACTCTTGGAGACACAGTATTAACAAATACAAATATTGTTTTAAATGAAGATGCTGCTTCCCATGTTCTTTTTGGTGATTTCGAATTTAAAAGTGAATTTGAAGGCGTTTACAGCTTGAAATTTAATTTGGGAAGCTTTGAAAAAATAGTTGAGGTAATAGCAATTGCCTAAAGCAGAAAAAATAGAAAATACAATCATAATTAGAAAAGAAGCTAAAGATGAGGATACAAAGGATAAAATTAAGAAAATAAAAAATAAAGATACAGATGTGGCTGAAGCCCTTCAAAAAATTTTGGAACGCATAGAAATTATAGAGAGAAAAATAGGTTTAAAATAAAAGTGAGAAAAAATGACTATTTTAATAGGCAATAGAACAGTATATCAAGGTTCAATTACGCCTACAGATTTAAATGTGGAAACAACTATTATTGAGGTTGCTGATCAAGTTGAACCAAACATTGTTGAAGGCTATATTGATGTTTCAGAGCTTCAATCAGGCGATACGCTAATTGTAAAGGAATATATTAATGTTGATGGAGCAAACTTGAGGCTTTATGCGCAAAATACTTATTCAGGCGTACAAACAGAACCTATTATAAGGTTTCACTCAAAAACTTTTCAGGAAGGCTATAAGGTTACAATTACGCAAACAGCTGGAACACCTAGAAGCATTAAATATTGGTTTTTAAGGCTTGAGTATGCGGTTACTTAAAAATGAGTTTTGTTAATGTTTTTCCAGCAAGCATAACATTATTTTCAAGCATTATTGCTAGCGAGGAGCTTCGAGAATGGGGTTATGGCGAAGATTCTGTAGGGATGCGTTTAATTGCGCTTAACGAGCAAGCGCAAGGCTTCGATATTAATGTTCCTTCATTTTCTGATTTTGGTGAAACTATAGAATCAATAGCATTAACTTATGGTTTAAATGATCAAGCTTGTGGAAAAGAAATTTATGATCTTAAAATTATTGAAGTTCATAAATTCATAGTTAGCGATAGAGGCTTTCCAAATGAACAAATTATAACAAATAAACCAGCTAAATACCCTGTTGAAATAGAGGTTTTAACAGATTGACAATTACAGTTGTTTTAAAGCCTAATTCAGCTGATGCATATTTTTGGAGAGCGTTTGGAAGCAATTATGCTGTAGATGCTACTAAATATTGGTGGATAGATGAATATGGCAATAATAAACTTGGAAATAGGGATATTTTAAGGGTGGGCTACGATTTTGATGCATCAAAATATAAAGGCTGGGCTAATAGAGGCTGCTTAACTTTTACTCGCGGTTCAATTCCTTTAAATGCAATAGTTACTGAGGCTAGGCTTCAATTATATTGCACTTTTCTTTGGCTTCAAAACGTTCCATTTAAACCCATAATTTATGTATATAGAATATTAAATGAATGGAAAGATCATGATGTTGACTGGCGAAATATACAGTTTTCCCCTTCAGCTTCAGCAAATACTGAAATAGATAAGCAATATAAATGGTTTGAATGGAATGTAACCAATGATGTAAATAACTTTTTAGCTACCAATCAATGGTTTGGCTGGTTGCTTAAAGCTAAAAATGAAACTCCCACACCATTAAAATCTACTATAGCTCATTCATGCATGGCTTTCTTCGCTGGTAAAGAATATAGCAACAGTGAATTACAGCCTAGATTAATCGTAACTTATGAAAGTGAAAAAACAATTTTAATGCCTTCTCTTGAACGTTCAATTTTTCAAACACCAACATTTTATATTGAAGCTTTAAAAACAGGCTTTGTTAAACCTTCAAATCTACGTGTAACAATTAATTATGGAAATGGAATTCCAACTTTTAGAGTTAGAATACCTGATCCAAGCAATAAATTATTTAAACGGTTAAAACCGCTTGATGATGTTAAAATATGGGTTTATGATGGAGCTTTTAAACTTTTAATGCGTGGCGTAATAGTTCAAATTTCAAATATTTTTGAGAAAACACGTTTTGTTGAGCTTGAAGGCTTTAATTACAGCTATTATTTGCTTATAAGAGAAAAAAACGATAAATATGAAGATAGAGAAGTAAGCGATATAGTTTTTGATTTAGCTAAGCTTGCACCTGAAATAGAAACAAAATATTACATTGTTCCAACTGCTAAAACAGTTTCCAAATTCAGCGCATATGAATCAATATTCAACAATTTAATTGAGCTGGCTAAAATAGCAAGCTTAACTGGCGAAGAATATGCATTTTGGGTTTGCGAAGGCACCCATAACTTTGAAAACCGCCCAAACATTCATTTTCAACCAATAAATAAAGAGTTTAACCTTATCGATTTAAGTTTTGAAGATTGCTTAGAAATAAGCTTCACGCAGAAAGCTCCTCAAGCCAATAAGCTTAACATTCGCTGGGATTACTGGGATTTAAACAAAGTTAAAACCGTTGAAGCAGCTGAAAAAGAAGTTTTAATCGAAAAAACATTATGGAACTATTATATTAAGGATGAAAAAGAAGCTGAAGCATGGGGCAACGCCCAACTACAGGAAATGCAAAAAGAAGGCTTTAACATTGAAGCTATAATTCCATTAAACGTTAATTTTGAACCGGGAAAACTTATCAAATTCCATAATGAAAACGAAAATTTACTATTAAAAATAGTTGAGGTCGAGCATATTTATAGCGAAAAACAAGCATTAACAAAATTAACTTTAAAAAGCTAACATAGAAGCATTTTTTATATATCTCATTTTTAGAATAGAATAAATTTAAATTGAAAAGGAAGAAAATCTTTTGAAGAATGAAGCAGATGAAAAAGTAAAAATCGAATACTGGAGAAACCAAAAAATAATAATTGATAACTGTGAAAAATGCAAAAAATTTCTTTTCTGCTATCCTGATGGAAATTATTTTGATTTAAAAATTGTAGAAAAAACCTGCGAGAAAAAAGAAGTTTTAGAAGCAATGAAGCGAATTAATGAAATTTGCAATAAATATGAAGCTTCATCATTAGGCTTAACAAAAGAAATAGCGAAAAAAATTGGTCTTAAACTTTAGAGAAGAAACCTCTTGCTTCTCCCAAGCTTTTTTTGCTATCTACAGAAATGAAAACATTCAAATCGCATTTTCAATTATATTTCTTCAAAACCTTTTAATCCAGTTGCTGTAGATTTACAATATGGGCATTTAATAGTTATAGGTTTTGGATAAATAATTAATAAATCAAATATGTCGTAGTTAGCGTCTATAAATTCTTTTCCACAATTTAAACAGATGAATTTAGCTGCTTCTTTCAATTTTTCTCCTCTATTATCAACTATGAGTCTTCAGTTAATAAGTTTAACCCCTTAATTTTCATCTTCTTTTTAATGAATAGTCGGGGATTCTACTATGTTCATCCATAGTTTAAGCTTTTAACATTAAACAACAACTTTACCTATAGGTACGATCTTGCTCGTTAATAATCATTTATTCTTTAGAAATATATTGATATTTCTGGAGTTAACTTTTATGAAATAAATTATTGCGGCTCCTGCTAGTATAGATCTACCGAAAGTTGAAATTAAGAAACTTGAAGTTTCTTGGTCTCCAAAATCTTTGAGTATTTTATCTAAGTTTAACGGCCATCCTGAATAAGGATAAATATTAAATAAAGATGGAATAAATATAAGCGAAAAGCTAAATAAGGATAAGCCAATCCAAAATAAAGCAAATAAAAGAGTATAATTAATTTTTTCATATCTGTCTTTATTCAAGACGTAATCTACAATAACTAAAGGTGTTACCCAAATTGGGTAATAGGGATTCCAATAAGAGTAAGCTACATAAGCTAATAAAATTAGGAAGCTTCCATCCAAAATAGTTTTTAAATCTTTTTTCCAAAACTTAAATGTTAAAAAAGCTTGAGCAAAATAAATTAAGCTTACTGGACCCATTTTTACCTTGTCTAAACCTGAAATATTAAAGCCTAAAAACCAAGAAAATTGATTGTAAATTATTGGAAAATCAAATAAAATTCGTAAAGCTGAGAACGATAATTGTGTGAAAAAGAAGGGTAAAATAAAAATAATGAGCGCAGTTATAAAGCTTGATACAAACTTAATTAAATTAACAAAAGCTTTTTGCTCTTTAATTAAAGTCATTATGTAAAATGGGATTAAAACTAAAGGCCAAAATCTAGCAGCAAAACCAATTGCTAATGAAATCCCGCTTAAAACAAACCTTCTTTTAATAAATAAGTATAAACTACTCACAACAAAGAATGCGCTTACAATATCTGTAGTACCCCCTGTCTCTATAGCCATTGTTAAATATGGATTAAATAACCAAAGCCAAACTGCCAATAAAGCTTCACTTCTAGAAGCACAAACCTTAACCATCTTATAAACTATTAAACATGTTAACCCATCAAAAATAAGCATGGGCAACTTCATAATAGCTATGAAAAGAAAAGCTTCAGGTGTACCTGCAAAAAATTCATGCTGTACAAGTTCGCTAACAGGTGGATGCCTTATTGGAAGCAAAAGCCAAAATCTATAAAATAAATTCATTAAATAACCTGAAAAAAAATAAGGCGTTAAAGATAGAAGTTTAAATTCCTTAAAGCTACCCATATAAACATAATTTATAAAATCAAAGCTTCTGGGAGAAATCGTTGCTAAAAAGACTTTAATTACTAGAGCTAGCGTTACTAAAAAACATACTTTGTAATTAAACCGGAATTTAGCAATCATTCAAATCCCACAAGATTTAATAGCTTTATTTTCATTTTTATATATACTTCTTAATAATATCTGGATTTCTTGCGCATACTAACTTATTATCTAAAAATACAAAATTTAAGTTCTTATCTCTATTAATTAGCTCTCTCACTCTTTTTTTAATTGTATTCCACATTAATGTAGCGTTCTCCCATAATATAAATAGCCAATCTCTAGGCAACCCCACATCTTCTGGAAATATAAATTGCATTCTCTGATAGACAAATTCATAGTTGCAACATAAATTAGAATATTTGAAACGACTCATCATTAAAATAGGATAAATCATAAGAACCATTAAAGCGGAAGGGCTAAAAAGGCTACCTGTAGTTTTTACTAAAGACATTAAAAAACGGAAAGTTGGACTCCAACCACGAATTAAATCTATATTATTCTTAATTTTTCTAATCATATATGAAATTCCTGTGGCGTATCTTTTCTCTCTTAGTTTTAATTTTGGGTTTAGACTAAAGCTTGGACAAAGAATGGGCATATATATAACATCTTTTGAAATTGCTCTAGCAACAAATTCCCAATCCTCACCATAATTTAGGTTTTTCCAACCGCCAATTTTTTCAGTGCTTGTATCTCTAGTCGAAAATCCATATTGCCAAAGTGTTCCTTTAGTGCATAACTTCTTAAGCTTCTCTATAATTATTCCAAATTCTTTTTCAAAAACGCAATCAAAATCTATATAAAACACATAATCACCAATTGTATTTTTAAGGGCTATATCTCTACCTTTCCCTCTACTGCATTTTGCTTGTAAAAGCTTTACATTTTTATGTTCTTTAGCAAAATTCCTCAATATTTTAAATGTTCCATCAGTCGAATAATTATCGACAATAACAAGCTCATAATAATCATCAAAATCTGGAAGAGTCTGAATTAAGCTATTTAAACATGCCCATATATATTTCGCATTATTATATACTGTACCATAAATGGATGTAAGAGACATTTTCAGAGCCTCCTAAAAATTATTTATGATTGCTTAATTGGTTTACAGTAAAGATAAGGGGGATTTTCTGGAATTAATTTAACTATATAGTTTGATTCATTCATAAATTTTGTTACTTTTTCTATGTTTTCTTTAAAAACTTCAATTATAAGTGTTGGTTTATATTGTTGAATTGTATTTTTTAAACCCTCTAAAACTTCATATTCAGCCCCTTCAACATCAATTTTAATCCAATCAACTCGATTAATATGTAGTTCTTTTAAAACATTATCTAATGCTTTAGCTGAAACTTTAACAAAGCCTATGCCAGAATTAAACTTAACACTATGATGCCCCCCTACATCTCCTATGAAAAGTTTTAATTCACCATTTGATTTCCAAGCAGCTATATTCAATGCTATAATATTCCTAATATTATTTAATCTACAATTTTTCAAAAGAACATTATAATTAATTGGGGAAGCTTCTATTGCTATAACTAAACCTTTTTCACCAACAATTTTAGCCACTTGTAATGCATATTTACCTATATGGGCTCCAACATCGATGAATACTTCGCCTTTTTTAGGCTTTAAATAATTCCCTATCCATTTTTCATGCTCGGGAGATACTATTAAAATGCTTTCACGATCTAGAAGAAAATATTTTACTCCATTTACTTGCATAATGATTTTGCTTATCAATACATTTTTAATTTTAACAATTAATTTTTTAAGGAATCCTTTCCTCAATCTTCTAGGAATTATATCTAATAAGAGTATCATTACAATGTTTAATTTATCCCTTAAGTGGTCGCCGTATTTAGAATATAACTTGATGAACAAAAACCTTTTATAAAGAGAATTTAAAAAACCTGTTATAGAAGGGCCCCTCGATTTATTAAAACTCATTGTAATAACCCTCATTTTAAGGAGATTTTTCAATTCTATTTTTTAAAGCTTTCTAAACTTGTTGCCGAAGATTTTAGATATAATAGATAAAGATAAAGGAAAGAAAATGTATGAATCGATAGAAAACGAATAAAAATCTAGTCATCTTAAAAGAATATCTATTAATAGTTAAAAGAAGCGGAAGCTGCAACTGAAATATCCGGTGAAGAAGAACCAGAGTTTAAAACAATAGATATAGGCGATGGTTGGAATGCTGTTTTCATTAAAAGAAAAAGCTAAGCATTCTATATGATGTTTAAATCTGCAACAATTTAACTCATTGGAATAATTCTTCTTAAGGTTGACGCATAATTAATTAATAAGGCTTATCAGATACTAATGTATTACTAACTTTTTCTTGTTAAGCCTTTAGCTAGTGAAAGGATTTTGCCTATTGGTGTTAAGGTTACTAAGCGCATTTTACCTTTTTTCTCTGTTATAATTAGGCCTATTTGTTCTAGGCGAATCATTGTTCTATAAGCGTTTAATCGAGTTAAACCAGCTTTAGCAGCTATACTGCTAAGCATTTCTTTATCATCTTTAATTACTTCTAAAAATTGTTTATCTTTATCCTTAAGCTTAACGCTTTCTAAACCATAAAGCATTATTTCCACGTTATCTCCAATTTCAACTTGTATTTTTAAGCCTGAAAGCATAGCTGCCATAAATGCTTCTATAGC
>Ga0078972_1002713_pt1 | contig 56988 bp, 47 predicted proteins | sample YelNatPaOPGAMG01_FD_67568 | JGI IMG/M metagenome (GOLD analysis project Ga0078972, IMG submission 67568) | Hot spring thermophilic microbial communities from Obsidian Pool, Yellowstone National Park, USA - OP-RAMG-01 (SPADES assembly) (version 2) | ecosystem: Environmental > Aquatic > Thermal...
TGTAGCACCTTACTATGGCGAGGAAGCCTTCAAGAAGGCCTGGCCCACGATTGTGAACGCTGCATGGGGGCTCTACGACGGAGGAAAGGCTAAGGTCAAACCCGATGAAGTCGGAATGCCCCGCCTGCAATAGAAAAGGATTCATAGCAGTAGGTTCCGCGAGGAGCCTACTGCTTTTCTCCAAGGGAGCAGTTTGAGGCCATGGCGAGAGCGGACTTCGTAACCGGATGGGTTCTCATCTTGCTGAGCCTTTACGTGATCGTTGAGTCGTGGCGGATGCCCAGGCTCGAGCACCTCAAGGTTCACCCGCTGAGCGTTCCAGGCATTGTCCCTGCCTTCATCGGGAGCGTCCTTCTCTTCTTCGGAATCATCCTCGTCATTCGCTCCATAAGACGGGGCGGTCACCGTTTGGGTTTGACTCGGGAAGGGTTTCGTCGAATCTTTGACGAACCGGGTAACCGACGGCTCCTTCTGACGGCATTTCTTTGCATCGGGTATGCAGGTTTTCTGATCGGGACCATACCCTATTGGTTGGCCACAGGCCTTTTCGTATGGGTCTTCATCGTTCTTTTCGAGCGGGACCGAGGAACGGGCTTCAGGGTCCAAAAGTGGCGCCTCGTGACGGCTGCCATTCTTGCTCTGATCTCATCTGGGGCAGTCACTCTGGTCTTTGAACGTCTCTTTTTGGTAACGCTTCCTTGAAGGTTTAAAAAGGCGTATGGGTGTGCTGATCGAAAATTTAGCGAGGCTTTTCAGCGCCATCTGGGGTTTTGTCACGCCTTTTGCCCTCTTTCACATGGCCTGGTCGAGCCTTCTCGGAATCATCATCGGAGCCCTTCCAGGGCTTACCGCTACCATGGGGATCGCCCTGATCACCACCTTGACCTACAAACTTCCGGCCGACCTCGCCATCCTCGTCCTCATCTGCGTCTATGTGGGAGCCATCTACGGAGGAAGCCGAACGGCCATTCTCATCAACATACCCGGCACGCCTGCCAATGCAGCGACGACCCTGGATGGTTTTCCTCTGGCCATGCAAGGCCTTGCCGGCCGGGCCATGGGGGTGGCCACCTCAGGCTCTGTCCTCGGGAGCTTGATCGGGATGATCTTTTTGGCCACGATCGCTCCGATCCTGGGAACCTATGCGCTCAAATTTCAGTCCTTCGAGTTTTTCTGGCTGGCTATCTTCGGCATCGTCATCTCGGGTCATTTGACCGCTCTGGAAGATCCGATCAAAGGCTGGATTGCAGGCTTCTTAGGCCTTCTTGTTTCGATGGTTGGACAGGAAGGGATCCATGCTTATGAACGGTTCACCTACGGCACGACAGAACTCTTAGGCGGCTTTGCATTGATCCCCGCTATGGTTGGTGCCTTTGGTTTTGCCGAGGTCTTGAGTGTTATGCAAAGCCCTCCGCCCAAGATGGCCGAAGCCCCTCGAGACAGCATCTTCCCCAAGGTCGCGGACGTCTTGTGTTACTGGCGGACCATCGTTCGAAGCGGGCTTATCGGCACTGCGATTGGCATCATTCCTGGCGTCGGAGAGGACATCGGAGCGTGGGTCTCCTATGCAGCAGCCCGGAGGAAGAGCAAGGAAAGGGAGAAGTTTGGCAAGGGCTCCATCGAGGGCCTCATGGCTGCGGAGACGGGAAACAACGCGGTGGTGCCGGGTGCGATTATCCCTGCTCTGACGCTGGCTATCCCAGGGTCGGCCCCTGCTGCTGTTTTGCTTGCGGCCATGTTCATCCACGGGCTTCGACCAGGGCCCATGATCATGGTGGAGTCGCCTCAGTTTGTCTACCAGGTGGTGGCCATGGTCTTTTTTGCCACCCTGGCAATTTTGATCTACGGCGTGGCTCTGTCGAAGATTCTCTTGAAGATTTTGGCGATTCCAAAGACGCGGCTCATGCCGATCGTCTTTGTGCTCTGTGCCATCGGATCCTACGCGATTACCAACAGGACATTCGACATCTGGGTGATGATCGGCTTCGGCATAGCCGGTTATATTCTCCGGCAAATGAAATATCCCATGGCTCCTCTGGTCTTGGGGATCATCCTCGGAGATCTGATGGACAAAAATCTCCGACGGGGCCTGGTTCTCACCGATGGCGACCTCACGCCTTTCTTTACGCGGCCGATCTGTTTGGTCTTGTGGTTGATCACGTTTTCGTCGATCGTGCTGAGCATCGATCCCCTGCGACACGGCCTGGAGAGCCTGTACCATGGACTTCGCTCGCGGATTCGTCCTGGTAGGCTGAAGGCTTCTCGGTAAGAAAGGAGACCGAGGTGGAAAGGATCCAAACGGATGTCTTGATCGTGGGCGCAGGCGGAGCAGGCCTTCGGGCTGCCCTTGCGGCAAAGGAGACCTTTCCCCAGGGGAAAATCGTTCTCGTCACGAAGGGCGATCTGGGGAAGGCCGGTGTGACGGCGAATGCCTGTTCGGACCGCATGGCATTCCACGCCACCCTCCCCTATACCGAACCAGGTGGCGACGACAACTGGCGTTATCATGCGGAGGATATCTATCGGATCGGAGGATATGTGTCGGACGGAGACTTGGCGGTGATTTTGGCCAAGCATTCGAAGGATGCCTTTGCCTATCTTGATCGGCTCGGTGTTCCCTTTGTAAAGAAGGAGAACGGTCGGGCCGACCAGTTTATCACCGACGGATCGGAATACGCCAGGGCCTGCTACACGGGCCCCAGAACGGCTTTTCACATGGAAGAGGCCCTCCTCAAGAAACTCTCATCGACCGACGTCCTCGTCGTTGAACACTGCATGGTGACGGAGCTGATCACACGGCGGGGAAGGGTCGTGGGCGCTTTCGGGATCGACGAAAGAGCGGAGAAGATTGAAGAGGGGCTTAAGGTCTTTTCGAGTAAGGGACTGATCCTTGCTACGGGCGGGGCTGGAGAGGCCTTTTCGGTCCACGTGTATCCTCCGGGCATGACGGGCGACGGCTACGCCCTTTCGTACCGAGCAGGAGCGGAACTGGTCAACATGGAGTTCATCCAGATCGGCCTCTCATCGGTGGAAACAAAACTTGCCTGCTCGGGAAGCATGATGAGGGCCGTACCCCGGTTCGTCAATGAGGAAGGACGGGAATTCTTGTTCGACTATTTTGCTCCTGAGACACCTGTGGCCGAGGTTTATAGCCTTGTCTTCGAAAAGGGATCGAGTTGGCCCGTTTCGAGGGAGAAGAGCACCCACCTGATCGATGTGGCTGTTTGGAAAGAATGGGTCAAGGGGCATCGGGTCTTTCTCGACTACGGAGAAAACCCAAGAGGGTTTTCCTTCGAAGCCCTTCCCTCGAGGTGGCAGGACCGGTATCGATCGGAGATAAAGAACGACCTTGGAAAGAGAAGGAGAGCGAGAAGTCCTCTTTACCGACTCGAGGAGATCAACCCAGCTTCGATCGAGTGGCTCGAGGAACATGGGATCGATCTCAGGAGGGGGGATCGGATCGAGATCGCTCCAGCCATCCAGCATTTCCAGGGCGGTGTGAAGATCAGGCAGAGAGCCCAGGCCTCCCTTGAAGGCCTCTATGCTGCCGGAGAGTGTGCCGGAGGTCAGCATGGGGCCAATCGACCGGGAGGCAACGCCCTTCTCGATGGTCAGGTATTTGGCCGCATCGCAGGCGAAGAAGCGGCAAAAGAGGCCATGGTTTCGCAACGAAACGTGCAGCCAAGCGACCGAAGCGTGGAGACTTACCTGAGGGCTTTACGGAGGAAGGAGGGTTTGAAAGCCCAGGTCGCGAGAGAGGAGATTCGTTCCACCATGGCACGGTTCGCGAGCGTGGTGAGGACCGAGGAAGGACTGCGCGAGGGGTTGAGAAGGTTGGGGAAGATCCGAAGGGAAGGCGTCTTGCCGGATGAGATGGGCGTTGTGTTCTCCCTGGAGACGGAAAACCTCCTCGATGTGGCGGAGATGGTGCTTCGGGCCTGTCTCATGCGAAAAGAGTCACGGGGACCCCATCTTCGGTTTTCCCGGATCGAGGATGAAGCCCCCCTTCCATCGCGAGATCCGGAATGGCGCAGATTTGTCGTGATTCAAAATGAAGAAGGAAGGATGGTTTTGAAGAAAAGGAGGCCCGTAGCCCTCTCCGAAACATTGGGGTGAAGAAATCTTTGGGAGCGTCCAAGAAAGATGGTTGTTGAAAGACTTTGCACACCCATCCCAATCGGCAAGAAGACAGCACCGAATCGGATTGTGAATCAGCCGATGGAGTGTAACGACGGGGATGATCGGGGAAACCCTACAGAACGGACATACGAGCGGTACCGGCGCCTTGCGGAAGGGGGTGCAGGGGTGATCGTTGTGGAATCGCTTACCATCTCCTCTGAGAGCCGAGCCCGAAAGAACCAGCTTCGAATCTCCGAGGAAACAGCACGAGGTCTCGAGACCCTGGTTCGTGGGATGCGGGAGCAAAACGATCGGTCGATCATCCTTTTTCAGCTCAACCATTCGGGACGGCACAGCGGATCCGCTTTTTCGAAGGTCGTATCCCTCTACCCCTCGGAGGATCCGATGATCCATCTCCTCACGGAGGAGGAGATCGAAGAAATCGGTAGAAGGTTTGTTGAATCTGCCCTCCTGGCCAAAGAGGTTGGAGCCGACGGTATCGATTTCAAACATTGCCATGGATATTTCTGCGGCGAGATGATGAGGCCTGCCAACACGAGAAGGGATCGGTTTGGAGGAGGCTTTGAAAACCGGACCCGCTTTTTCCGTGAGACCCTTCAACAGATGAAGAAGAGGATCGGAGACGATTCCTTCCTCATCGGGCTTAGGTTTTCGGTTTACGAGGGTATTCCCGGAGGGTTTGGCACGTCCGGGCCCGAAGAGGTGATCGAGGAACTTCACGAGCCCCTCCTGTTTGCCCAAATGGCTGAAGAAGCGGGAGTCGATTACCTCAACGTCTCGGCAGGCATTCCGGCGATCACTCATGAGATCGTGAGGCCTACCCGGAGTTATCCAGAGGGCGTCTACAGGCACTTTGGATGGGCAAAGGCCGTGAAGGCCCGAGTCCGTATCCCCGTTATCGGATCGGGATACAGCTATCTCCGGGATGGGCAGAACGATCTGAAGGAGCCGAATCGAGCCAAGAAAAGCTTTCTCTATTGGGCCGAAAAGAACCTTCGAGACGGAAACGTCGATCTCGTGGGCATTGGAAGGCAGTCCCTTGCGGATCCTCTGTTTGCGAAGAAAGTCCTTGGCGGAGAGTTCGATCGGATCGACTATTGCAAGGCCTGCGGTGGATGCAGTGTGCTTCTGCGATCGCAGCGTGAGGTGGGATGCACACTGTACGATCCGTATTACCGGGACCTCTTGAGGCAATGTCGAAAAGATCAGGCATGAGAGGATCCTTGACGGAGAAAGGCTCGAGGGGACAGCATTAGGGATATTTCGAGGTCAAAGGAGGATGAGAGGACATGTACGATGTGGTGACGTTTGGTGAGGCAATGGTGAGGCTTTCGCCCCCTCATTTTCAGAGGTTGGAACAGGCCCGCAGCCTCGATCTCAATGTGGGCGGTGCGGAGCTCAATGTGGCAGTGGGGGTCACCCGTTTCGGCCTGAAGAGCGCCTGGGTATCGAAACTTCCCAAGAACGGCCTGGGCTACTTGATTCGGGATCGGGCCCAGGAGTTCGGAGTCGACTGCTCTCACATTGTCTGGTCGGACAAAGGAAGGGCCGGTATCTACTTTGTGGAGTTTGGAGCATCGCCTCGGGCTTCGAGCGTCCTTTACGACCGCGCGAACTCGGCGATCAGCCTCATCCAACCGGGTGAGGTCGATTGGGCAAAAGTCTTCACGGGGACGAAGCACTTTCACATGAGCGGCATCACGCCCGCCCTCAGCGCCTCGGCGGCAGAGACGACGGCCGAGGCCTTGCGGGCAGCCAAGAAAGCGGGGTGCACGGTCTCTTACGATCTCAACTACCGGAAGAAACTTTGGACCCCTGGCGACGCAAAAAGGGTGCAGGAGCCCCTCATGGCTGAGGTCGATATCCTCATCACCACAGAAGAGGATACGAACGTCGTCTTCGGCATCAAAGAGAAGGATTATGAAACGGTCGCTGAAAAGCTGGCCCAGACGTTTCGCTTCAAGATCGTTGCGATCACCTTGCGGGAAGACCTCTCGGTTTGGAGAAACAACTGGACCGCCATCGCCTACCACGAGGGAAAAATCTATCGGGACAGAAAATACGAGGTGGAGATCGTGGATCGAGTGGGCGCAGGAGATTCCTTTACAGCCGGATTTCTTTATGGCTGGCTGAAGGAACGAGACGTCCAGAAGGGTGTACAGTATGGGAATGCCTTTGCTGCGCTGAAACACACCGTTCCCGGGGATTTCAACTGGACCACCCAGGAGGAAGTCGAAGCTCAGCTCAAAGGCGCAGGCTTACGGATTTCGAGGTGAGGCGAGACGTCAACCTAAAGTACAAACCCGTCCGTTGCGTTGCGGGGTCCCGGAGAGGACGCCCTGGAGGCCTTTTCAAACGGGCCTTCGTGAAATCTCTACGCTTGCCATAGGCTTCACCGAGAGTGGATTTCCGGAGAGTTTGCCCCAGTGGATCTTTCGCTTCCTTAAGGTGCCGCTACAAGCCCTCTCTGGCGGCCTCGCCGGGGCCCTCGAGGAGGATTCATCGCAACATGGGGGTAAAATCAAACATTTGTCAGGATGCTCATATTCGTCTGGACAAACAAAGGGAAAATAAATCTTCCTCTCCCCGAGGGGAGAGGATCGAGGTGAGGGGCAATTTCAAGGGAACACCCTCATCCCAGCCCTCTCCCGCCAAGGCGGGAGAGGGAGACGTCTGTGATTTCTGTTTTGAGAAGATTAAAAAAACACTGCTACGCTAGGCGCTTTGCTCTATGCGCTTGGCGATGTCGAGGAGGATTCTATGGAGAAACGAGAGGTTTTCAATCGGATGATGGCTGAGGGATTGGTTCCGGTCATTCGGGTCGAATCGGCCCAGGAAGCGATGGATGTGGCCGATGCGATCAAGGCGGGAGGCGTAACCCTCATCGAGATCACGATGAGCGTTCGGGGAGCGATCGATGTGATCAAGGAGCTCACCCAAAGGTACAAGGACGAGATCATCATGGGTGCCGGCACCGTGCTCGATCCCGAGACAGGACGGGCAGCCCTCCTTGCAGGAGCTCAGTTCATTGTGACTCCCACCCTCAATCTCGAACTCATCGAGCTTTGTCATCGCTACAGCGCGGTCATTGTGCCGGGGGCCATGACACCCACGGAGATTCTGACCGCCTGGAATGCAGGAGCCGACATGGTCAAGGTCTTTCCTGCGGCGCAGCTCGGAGGACCGGAATACATCAAGGCGATCCGGGGTCCTCTGCCCCAGATCCTTCTTGTGCCCACAGGGGGCGTGAACCTTCAGAATGCGGGAGCCTTCATCAAGGCCGGAGCAGCAGCCCTGGGCGTGGGAGGTGAGCTGGTGGACAAGAAGGCCGTCAAAGAGAAGAGGTTCGAGATCATCACGCAGAACACCAAGGCCTTCCTGAAGGCGGTCCGGGATGCTCGGGGAGGCTGAGAAAGGAAACCCGCCCGTTATCCCGGAGAGGACGCAATGGAGGGCCTTGTCGAGCGGGTTTTCTTGACATCTGTACGGTTGCCATAGGCTCCACCAAGAGTGGATTTCCGGCGAGTTTCCGGAAGTGGGTATTTCGTTTCCTTCAGGTGCCGCTACAAGCCCTCTCTGGCGCCCTCACGGGGGCCCGTTTTGCAGCGGGATTCTTGCAACATTCGGAGAAAGTCAGGGAAGCCCAAGGCGTCGTTTCAAGGAGGTGCTATGAAAGGGGTCGTCAAGTACGGTAGGGGGGCAGGCCTGGTCGAGATTCGGGAGGTGCCCGAACCTACGATCGGAGAGGATGAGGTGCTGATCGAGGTAAAGGCTGTTTCGGTCTGTGGAAGCGATCTTCACATCTATAATGACCGCCATCCCTACTGGCCTCCTGTGATCCTCGGTCACGAGTTCGCCGGCGTGATCGTTCAGGTGGGCCGAGAGGTCAGGGGATGGAAGGTTGGGGATCGCGTCGTGACCGAGACCCGAACGGGGTCGTGCGGCGTCTGTTACACGTGTCAGAGCGGTTTTCCCCAGGTTTGTGCCGAGAAGAGGGCCTACGGGATCGGGAGGAATGGAGCCTTCACCAAGTTCGTCGCAGGGCCCGCGAGGCTTCTTCACCGCCTTCCCGACAACATCTCCTTCGAAGTGGGAGCGGTCATGGAACCGACGGCCATCTGCATTTCGGCTGTCCTTGAACGATGCGGGCTCCAGGCGGGTGAGGCGGTCGTGATTGCAGGGCCCGGACCGATCGGTTTGATCTCCCTTGCCCTTGCCAAGGCATCGGGCGTCCGGGTAGCTGGAATTCTGGGAAGAAGTTCCGCCGAAGGTATTCGTTTCGAAAAGGCGAAGGAGCTCGGAGCTGATTTTATCGTCAACATCGATCGGGAGGATCCGGTGAAGAAGGTCCTCGAGGCGACGGAAGGGCGGGGTGTGGACATGCTCATCGAGACCTCGGGGGGTGAGCAGGCCATTTCGCAGGCCTTTGAGATGGTTCGAAGGCTGGGGAGGGTCTGTGCGATGGGGGTTTCTGGAAAGCCTCAGGTGTCGATTCCTTACGATCGGGGGGTTTTCAAGGGGATTCGCTACGATTTCTGTTTTTCCAGCAGTTGGACCTCCTGGGAAAGAGGGCTTGGCATGATCTCCAAGGGCCTTCTGCCAGTGGAAAAGTTGATCACCCACAAGCTCCCCTTAGAGGGGTGGGAAGAGGCCTTTCGTCTCCTCGAAAGCCGACAGGCGGCTAAGGTGATCCTCATCCCGTGATCAAACCGAAGTCGATGCGCCTTCGCTCCACGTCGACGCGCTCGACCCTCACCCTGACCGGGTCGCCGATCCGAAAGGTCTTGCCCGTCCTTTCACCGATGAGGACGTAGCGTTTCTCGTCGTACCGGTAGTAGTCGTCGTGAAGGCTTGTCATGGGGACCAGGCCTTCCACATAGATATCATCGAGCTCGACGAAGAAACCGAAGGCCGTGACCCCACTGATCACGCCGTCATAGACCTCCCGGATTCGGTCTTTCATGAGGCGAACGCGATAGCGGTCCAGGATCTCCCGCTCCGCCTCCATGGCCACACGCTCCCGATTCGAAAGGTGATCCGCCTTTTGAGCAAGCGCTTCGGGCGAGAGTTTCCCGCCTCTTTTCGAGAGCACCCTTTTCACCAGGCGGTGAACAATCAGGTCCGGGTATCGTCGAATGGGAGAGGTGAAGTGCGTGTAGGCCTGTGAGGCCAAACCGAAGTGGCCGATGTTTTCTGCGGCATATTTGGCCCACTTCATCGATCGGAGAAGGAGCTTGTTGACCACCTTCTCCTCCCTCTTTCCCCGCACGGCCTCAAGCACCCTTTGGAGTCCCTTGGGCGACGGAGTTTCTGTCTTTCGCATCCGGTATCCCAGGCAGGAGAGGAAGCGGCGAAATTCTTTCATCGATTCCTCGCTCGGCGGTTCGTGGATCCGATAGATTGAAGGGATCCCCGCTTCTTCGAGAAAACGGGCCACCGCCTCATTCGCAGCGATCATGAACTCTTCGATGATCTGGTGGGCAAGGTTTCGTTCGGCTCGGACAACGTCCTCCGCCTCACCCTGAAGGTTCAAGATGACCTCCGGCTCGGGAAGGTCGAAGTCCAGCGCCCCTCTGGCCAAGCGTCGCGCCCTTAACGCCTCTGCAAGGCGTGCCATGGCCTCCAAGGAGGGCATCAAGGGCCGGAGCTCCCTCTGGGTTGTTTCGTCACCGTCGACCAACGCCTTTCTTACGGCCGTGTAGGTGAGTCTCTTGGCACTTCGAATCACGCTGGGATAGAAGCGGACCCCCTTCGGTTCTCCCCCTTCGTCGAACCTCATCTCCACCGTGAGCGTCAGCCGATCTACTCCGGGTTGCAGGCAACAGAGTTCGTTCGAGAGCTCCGGCGGAAACATGGGAATCGCTCGATCGGGGAAGTAGACACTTGTCCCCCGGAAAAAGGCCTCCTGGTCAAGGGGTGAACCTTCTTCCACGTAGTGGCTTACGTCGGAGATGGAGACATAGAGCAATCGTTCGCCCTTCCCATCCTCTTCGATCGCGACGGCATCGTCAAAATCCCTTGCCTTTTCTCCATCGATTGTGAACGTAGGGATTTGCCGTAGGTCAACCCGATCGTGGTACTGTTCTGGAGAGGGGACGGAGGGAAGGGCCCGTGCCTGGGCCAGGGCGGCAGAGGAGAACCGGTGCGGAAGGTCATACTTGTGGATGATGATCTGGGGCTCGATTTCGGGATCGTCCGGGTAACCCAGGATATGGGTGATGCGTCCTTCCGGCCTTTCCGTAGCCTCCGGATATCGAACGATTTCGGCGACGACGATCTGGCCGGGCTTCGCCCTTTTGGTTTCCCCTTCGGGGATAAAAATCTCCTGGAGAATCCGTTCATCCTCCGGCACGAGGTAGGCATAATGCCTTCCCCGTGCAAATTTTCCCACCACTTTCTTGAAGCTTCGCTCCAGGACACGGATCACCCTGCCTTCTTTTCCCTTCCTTCGCATCGACTCGACCCTTGCCACGACCCGGTCACCGTGCAGGGCGCCTCCGAGTTTGCGAGGGCTGATGAAGATATGGTCTTCCCCCTCCTTCTCGGGGATGACGAAGGCGAAGCCGTCCGGATGACAACGAAGCTTTCCCACCACGAGGTTCATCTTGGTGGGAAGGCCGTAGCGATTCCCCCGAATCCGGACAAGCTTCCCTTCTTCGGTGAGTTGCCGAAGGAGCCTTCTCAGCCCGATTCCCTCCTCCCTTGCGAGGCCCAGCCGGCGAAGGATCTCTCTCCAGAGCAAGGGTCTCTCTTCTTCCGCCATGAAACGAAGAAGCTCGTCCGCGCTTAGGGGTCGATCCCCTTGACGTTCTTTTTTCCTCTTCATAGGACGTTCTATTCGCCTTCGATTCATCGTATCCCCTCTTTCATCGTCCCCTGTCCAAGCTCGGGCACCTCTTTTTCAACCGGCGAGTCCGGTCGAAAGGACTGATCGACATGGATCAGGCGGCGGAAGGGGCTCCGTAGTGCATCCCCGAGAAACAAAAAAGGCCGCCCGAGGCCTTTGTTCAAGAGCAACGGAGCCTTTTTGCTGTCGGCCTTCTAAACACCGGTACCGCTGATAAATCGTAACGATCCAAAGAAAAGAGGAAGCAAGATCGCCAGAAGAATGGCCAGGCCAATCCCGACAAGGGTGGGAAGGAAGACCGCGAGGATGGCCCTCCCCGTGGAAATCTCATGGCCTTCTCGTATGCCGAGGACCGTCAGGATCAGAAAGTAGATCCCTCCGATAGGGATCCCGATGAAGGGGATGATTCCGAAGAGGTAGCCGCTGAAGGAGTAGGCAAGGATGCGAAAGGTCGTATGAAACCCGTTCTTGTTCCCTCCCACGATTATCAGACAGAGATGGGTGATGGAGCTTCCAATCAGGATCGACAGGGCAAGCTGGAAGGGTAGGGGAATGATGAAGCCGATCAGGGTCTTGCTGTACGAATGGGGCATCCATTGATCAAAAAGAAAAAGCTTGGCCACAAAGAGCCAGGCCCAGAAAATGGAGACCCCGATGCCCAGAAGCCCTGTGATCACGCCGTAGATGAGGGGGGAAAGGTATCCTTCGCCCGCCGCATACCTTCTGAAAAACGGGGTGGGAGAAAAGAGGACGTCCCGGGTCGTTCGGAGAAAGGCTCCGATGAACCCCTCGCCGCTTTCCCACGGCGCTGCCCGATCCTCCGACGAAATCTCCCGAACCTGTCCTTCCATGGAGCGGGCCATCTCCTGATATTGCCGGTACTTGGAAATGATCACGCCGCATTTAATGCACTCGTCGGTTTCAGCCTGCTCAAATCCACATTGGGGACAGGTGATCCTGCGGCCGTAGGTCTTCTTTTCGGGTTCTTCGATCTTCAAGGGTTCCGGCGATTCGTCCGATGCCTCTTCTTCCACCCGAACCCTGCCTCCGATCTCCTCGAAGGCCCTGACGTATCGCTCCATCTCCTCTTTTGAGATTCCCTTCTTCACCACGATGGGAACCCTCTGGAAAAGGTTCTCCGCCTTCTCCGGAGTCAGTCGAAACTTCTTCTGGAGGCCCTTCAACAGGCGGGCTTCCTCGTCTGGGCCCGCCACAGCCAAACCCAAAAAGATGACTTTGTAGAGAGCCACCTACGCACCTCCTCGGTACATCTCGTCTTCCCTTTGGATAGTTATCACATTCGAGACAAAACTACAAGTCCTATCGACAGAGACGAATTGGGCGAAGTCGCTCCTCATCAAACTGGTAAGCGAAACGGGCTTGGTCGGTTCTACGCAACGGCGAAATGGGATCGGTTTGTCGCTTCATCTCTGCGAAAGCTCCCAAACCTCCAGGACGGTCCAGATCGCCGACCTTCTCTTCCCATGCCTGCAGATAGCCTCCTTGACTCAATCGCCTGGAGAGAATTTCCTCGATACGATGGTGAGGAAGTCTCGCTTGGCCTTCCTCAGAAAGAGGGACCCCTTCAAGGATTTCGCCAGCCAGGTTTTTCAAGTCTATCAAGAAGGGAGAGACGCCGAAGAGAAAGAAGTCGGAAAGAAAGCTTTCTTTCACGGACATGTCGACCAATCGAAGGAGAATCTCTCTACGTTCCGGCGAGATGGGACAGGGTCTTGCCGCGCAAGGGAAATCTTTGAAGAACGCTTTGCCCTGAAGGAAATCGGGGCCATGGAGGACGAAAAAGGATTCGGGAAAGAGAGCGCAGGCAAGGGGCCTTCCAGAGTAATGAGCACAGTATTTTCCCTGCAGGAACGGGCAAGGTTTCTTGAGCTCGAGGGAGAGGCGGCCCACCCAGGGATCCTCTTCCGACAAAGGGTCGAAACCGATCTTGCACGCCTCGCGAAACAGATCCGAAACCTTTTTCCCCGAGGAGAGGGAAAGGGCAATCAGATCCACAAGGGTCACGGAAATGTGGAGATCCACGCCTTTGCAGCCTGGTCTCTCACAGGAATCGGGACACGAGAAGCCCGACCCGAGATTGAAAAGGGTTGCACGTTCCGAAAGGTATTCTCTCATAGGCAAGGGAGCTCAATCCTTCATTGATAATGAAAAGAGGATCCTTTTCAAGAGGGACGAGGGGAAGTTCTCAATACTTGGCCCAGGCTGGAAGCAAGGCAAAAAGACCTCTTCCCTAACCCGTGAGGGCCTTTTCTAAGGCCTTTGCTTCCTCTTCGAACCCCCATTTCTCCATGAGCCAATTGACCCGCGCCTCGGAAAACATGGTTTCCAATCGTCTTGCCTCTGCGCCGGGAAGGACCTTCGAAATCTGCTCCAATCCGTCTCGATCCGAACTGAGGACACGGACCACCTCTCGAGCGATCAACCCCATCGTCGCCTGATAATTGCCCGGAAAGGAGGTCTGAATAAAAATAATCCGAAGCGTCAACCCTCTGGGGGTCGGTGGATCGCTTCGAACCCCTGCGAGATGAGATCCTGTTTCCTCCGGGTCTTCGTCATCGGAAACGGGCCGGAAGATCGAACGAGAGAGGGGAACGGTCAAGGAGAACGACGGGCTCTTGTCCGTCAATTCAAAGAAGAGCAAGAGGTTTTTGAAGAGCACAGAACCTAACGAGGAGTGATAAATCCTGTTGAGGAACTGGAGGAGGCAACTTCCCACCTCGTTCGAAACGATCTGCGATAGATCAAGAATGCGAGCGATACGTTCCTGCTTCTCGATTTCATCCTTTTCGTGTTTCGCCTCCGCTCTTTTCCTGGCGTGCCGCAAGCATTCCAGCATCTCCTGACAGGTGCGGCATTCGGGTCTGGCGGAGATAGTGATGAGTCCGTCGGGTCGGGTGATCTCTTGGATAGAGCCAAAGCAGGTCCTGTGCTCCATGATCGTTTCGCTTCCGCCCCTGAGCTAATCCCGCCGATACTTCAAAAGCCAGAGCAGACCGACGGCGATAAGGAGGACAGGAAGAAAGTAAGTCCGGACCATCCCAGGAACCGAGAGTTTGATGGCATAGTATTTTCCTCCGAGAATCATGAGACCCACGATCGTCGTGATCCAGGCAGGGAGGCTGCGGCGGTTTCTCACAATCCCACCGAAACCCAGGGCCACGACGACCCAGGGCCATCCCTGTTTCAATCCATAGTCAGTCCCGGCTCGATCGAGGAAAAGGAGAATCCCCATCACGATCAACGCTAACGCCAAACCCATCGGTCTGTTCCTTATGCTTACCCTTGAATTTCGGCCGGAAGGATGGCCTGCCCTTCCGTTCAAGACTTGTCTCTTGAAATCAGCCTTATTCTTCATATATCATTTTGGGTGAAAACGCAATCCTCGCAAGAGGCCGCGAAGGAGGATCTTATGGATTCGAAACTGATCAGGGAGTCTGTGATTTTTGCGATCCTGCTTTTTGTCTGGACCGCCCTTGTTCTGGCGATCGGCCCGAAATGATCGAGAGCCGTCTTCTTCACTTCGACCAACCTGCTTGGGCTCGTAGCGAGGGGCTATCGACGACAAGTTGAAGTCTCGCGGGCGGCGTTTCTTCGCTTGATGGCCCAAGGAAAATCCGGTTCGGCTCGATTCAGGACTCGAGACGGCTTGAGAGGGGCGCGAGGCAGGCCATGGCGGTTTTGAAGAGGATCTTGTGGATTGTGAAGCCGGCCTTGGTGTCGAGAGCCTTTTCCGTTTTGACGACGGAGAAAGGGGTTTGCCATGTATCAAAGGAGCTACGCTGTTTGGGGAGCCTTGATCCTTCTCGTCCTTTTTGGGATTCTTGGCCCGGGAGGGTCAGCGAGAGAGATCGATTCCACCCGAGGGGAGAACGCCTGTTATGAGTGTCACGAGGAGATTAAGTTCCTCAAGGTAGGTCAAAAACACGGAACCCTTGCCTGCACAAAGTGCCACGGGAAACTTTCCGAGCATCTCAAAGATCCTGGAAGGTCTCCCGAAACGAACCTCGACTTGGCCCTTTGCGGCTCGTGCCATCCCTCCCAGTACGAAACCTTCGTCGCTGTCAATCTCCGATCGAGGGCCAAAGTCGAGAAATCGACCACCACAAGCCGATCTCCGGCATCGGATCAGTTGCTGGCGTCTCATGGCTTCACGAAGGAACACGACGAGCCTCGGTCTCATGCCTTCATGGTGATGGATCATTTGCTGGTTGATCGGGCCTATGGCGGAAGGTTTCAGCTTAAGAGCTGGAAGGAGATTACCCGGGTGGGAAAGGTATGGGAGGCCCTGATGGACACGGAGAAGGAGCTTCCCCAAACCGCCAAGGCAGCCAACAGCGTCTGCTTGACTTGTAAGACGACAGACATCATCCTGAAATGGCCTTATTTAGGGGATCCGCATCCTGCCACGGATCTGAAGAGAACGGGAAACTCGGGAGCCGTATACATGGTCAAGCGATACGTCCAAAACCCCATGGGGTGCATCCATTGCCACGACCCTCATGCGGCAAAACCGAGGGTGGTCAAGGATGCCCTCCTCCAGGCGATCTTGGATCGGATTGAAGGGACCTACCCCTACGATCGCGCCAAGAGCGACAAGATCACCCTCACGAAGGTCGAATTTCAGCGACAGGGGCGACCGTTTCGAGTGATCGGTCTTCTCGAGAAACCCGATTCGAACGTCCTTTGTGCTCAGTGCCATGTGGAGTATAACTGCAACCCGGGTTTCAACCCGAAGACAGGCGCTCCTATCGGCATGGAGGATCGCCGGACGAATTACTTCCCCTGGGTGAATGTTTTCGACCTTCAGAAGAAGTACAAGGAGATCGATTTCAAGGATTTCCGACACGCCATCACGGATGCGCCCCTCACAAAGATCCAACATCCTGAGGTGGAGACCTTCTGGGGGAGTCGTCACGAACGGGCAGGCGTGGAGTGCAAGGACTGCCATATGCCCAAGATGAAGGATAAGAAGGGAAAGACCTTCACCTTCCATGGCCAGCGGAGTGCCAGGTACATGCTGAAGGACACCTGCGTCCGGTGTCATACGTCTTGGTCTCCCGAGGAGGCGGAGTACCAGGTCGACGCCATCCAAAACTACGTTCGAGGCAAGATGCGAAAGGCTGAGTTCTGGCTCAACCGGTTGATCGAGACCTATCAGCGGGCGAAAGACCTGGGGGTTCGGGACCAACTCCTTCAGGAGGTCTGGCCTCTCCATGATCGTGCCCACATCCTCTGGGAATGGTGGACCGCCGAAAACAGCGACGGTTTTCATAATCCCCAGATGGCGCGAGAGTCGTTGGCTCAGTCCATCAACGCCTCCCAGGAGGGGATCAGGATCCTCGAAGAGGCCATCACCCAACGAAAGAAATAGGGTTTGATCCTCGGAATGAAAAATCTGGACCCAACAAGGGATTTTACCGGAAGAGGAGTCGCCTTATGACGAAACAGGGGCCACTTTGTGTATCCGTTCAGGGTACTCAGGCTCACCGTTTCCAAACTCAGGTCAACCGTCACCTGGCATTATTGACCTTCAGCTCGAGCTTATTCTTCCCTGGAATTACCGAGACACGTATCCCGTCCATCCTAACCGAGACTCTGTAGGGTTGACGGAGCGGCCAAGGCCACAGGTACAGGTACTTTTCCCCTAACTGTTGCAGAGGCTTGACATCGAGGGGGCGATACAGTATCAAGGAAGAAGTCTCGGGGGGATAACCGGGTAGGGAACCGCCCCCTCTCTGGCACCCTCCCCGGGCCTTTGAGCAGGATTTATTTCAGCAATAGCGTATATCCTGACAAGATACAATAAACCGTGAGATATTGGGTAGGGATTCAACTATGGATTATGTGAGGGGCGGTGAAGGAAGAAGGGAGTCTAAAGAAGCGCATCGTCGCTCGCCTTGTCCCAGAGCTCACCTCCTATCCCCGTACGAGAGGATGAATCACCCTATGAAGCCTGCTCCGCCTAACCCCGATGAAGTGAATGGTTTGAGATTGATCTTTCGTGCCTTGGCTCACAGAAATTATCGCCTCTTTTTCGGTGGGCAAAGTATTTCTTTGATCGGGACCTGGATGCAACAGATTGCGATCAATTGGCTCGTCTTTCGGCTGACCCATTCAGCTTTGCTGTTGGGGGTAGTCGGTTTTACGAGTAGAATACCCACCTTCGTTCTGGCTCCATTGGCTGGAGTGTTCGCTGACCGATGGAACCGCCACCGTATGATTGTGGTGACCCAAATCCTGTCGATGATCCAGGCGCTGTTGCTTGCAGGACTTGTTTTTGCTGGAACGATTGCTGTATGGCATATTATTGTCTTAACTTTATTTTTGGGTCTGATCAACGCCGTCGACATCCCGACACGGCAATCCTTTGTAGTAGATATGTTGGAAAGGAAAGAAGACCTGGGAAATGCCATCGCATTGAACTCCTCGATGGTAAACGGGGCTCGTCTGATCGGTCCCTCTCTTGCAGGTTTGCTGATTGCTGCCTTGGGTGAAGGAACGTGCTTCTTGCTAAACGGGTTGAGTTTCATCGCCGTTATCGCATCTTTACTGGCCATGAGAATTACTCGGCGACGAACAGAAAACAGAAAAGGAAAGGTACTGGAAGGGCTGCGAGAAGGGTTTTCTTATGCCTTTGGTTTTACACCCATCCGGTCGTTGCTATTACTCCTCGCTTTGGTCAGTTTGATGGGAATGCCCTACATGGTCCTGATGCCTATTTTTGCCGAAAACATTCTGCACGGGGGGCCGAAGGCACTCGGCTTTCTCTTAGGAGCCACGGGCGTGGGAGCGATCACGGGAAGCGTCTATCTCGCTTCGCGAAAGAGTGTCCTGGGATTGGGCAGAATCATCGTGATTTCTTCCAATCTGTTCGGAATGGGCCTCGTGGTTTTTTCCCTGTCGCGGGTGTTCTGGCTTTCTTTGTTAGCGATGCTTCTGACCGGTTTCGGGATGATGGTTCAAATGGCATCCACCAACACCGTTTTACAGACCATCGTCGAGGAAAATATGCGGGGCCGGGTGATGAGCTTTTATACAATGGCGTTTATGGGGATGGTTCCCTTTGGAAGTCTCTTGGGTGGGAGTTTGGCCAACCATATCGGAGCTCCATACACGGTGGTGATCGGAGGCCTTTCCTGCATCCTAGGTTCAGCATGGTTTGCGAAAAATCTACCTTCTCTGCGGGAAATGGTTTATCCGATCTATGTGGAAAAAGGTATCCTTTCAGAAGAACTGCCATGAGTTTCAAACCTTCCCGTAGGGCTTATGTCACCCAAGGGAATGATCTTTCTCGTATCCTGGACGATTACGATCTTCATTGAATTCTGTTATGAGCCCCTCCCGAGACCGGAACGGGAATCAGCGCTTTGGGGAGGGATGGTCTGCTTTTAAATCGGAAACGTTTTTCTCGTGCAAAGGTTTTTCCGGCCGACCCCATGTCTTTCCAAAATAGCGAATGACAACCCATGCCGAAACCAAGGCCATAATCACGACAATGGCGATATGTTCCCATCTCGTTATGTCCTTCTTGATCACTTGAAGGCTGTTACCCCCGACGTAGCCTATCCCTCCCATGAAAGCGATCGTGAACAGTGCGCTCACTCCATCTGCCAGAAGAAATTTTACGCGTGGCATGTTCACCACTCCTGCCACCAGAAAAATCTGGGCTCTCAGCCCCCAAAGATGCCTACCAATTAGAATGATCCAAATTCCCCGTTTCTCAAGCTTCTCTTTCAGCCATGAAACTCGTTCCCGCGAGATCATTCGCCGGAATCTCTTTTGCTCCAAGACCCTCATACCGTATCTCTTACCTACCCAATAGAGAAGATAATCGCTCAGCAATAAACCACAATAGACGGCCGAAAAGGTTGGAGTAGGACGGAGCACCCCGTGGGCTACGAGAAACCCACTCAGGATCAGCGTGCCGTCCTCGGGAAAAGGAAGCCCGATCCCCCCTAAAACGAGAAGGAGAAAAAGGCCGAGGTATGGAAAGTGGTTGATCCATCCGGTCGTCTCAAACATGGTGATAAGCCTCAATCACAGCCCGAATTTCCTGAAGGCGTAATATTTCGGAAAATCGATAACGAGGGTAAAAAACATGGAAAGCCCCAGAACCGAGAAGACCTGCCAGATAGTCAAGGAGGGGGCAAAGGTACCGTATACCCCTAAGAGCACAAATCCGAGGATCGTAGCTGCGCTCAAAATCAACAACTCCCTACCGGGAAGAGAGGACCAGAAATGCCTCCGCTCCCTCACGATCAACACTCGAAACTGGCTATTGAAGACCAGGTTTAGCATGACCAAGGTGCGTAACTTCTTCCATTCGAGTCCGAAGTATTCTATCCCGATCAGGATGACGATCAGCCCCTCGACCACCAACAAAAGGCCAGGGATAAGGGAAGCGAGCGTGATGTTCTTCACATGCCACCTGTTCGGATTGCTTGTATACGCAACATGATCGGTAGCCAGGGACATGGTGACAAAGTCGTTTGCAAACACAAGCAACGACATCCCGAGGAGAGAAAGGACCATTTCGTGAAGCCAGAAAAAGCTCAGAGTCAACAGGCCAACGAATTCTACCACCTTCGTGACCTTATTGATGACCCATGTTAGCATCCGCTGATAGGTCTGCCTGCTTATCGCGACGGCATCCATAATCACGCTCATGCCCGGTTCGGTAAGAACCATGCTTGCTGACGCTTTGGCTGCGTCGGTCGAGTTGCTTACGGCTATTCCCATCTCCGCCTGCTTCAGAGCCGGCGCATCGTTGACCCCATCTCCGGTCATTCCTACCATGTGCCCTCTGGATTGCAGAAGTTTCACGACTTTGTACTTATCCTCGGGATATATTTCGGCAAACCCGTCGCTCTCTTCGACAATCTTCACCTGTTCATCCTCGCTTAAGCCTTCCATATCAGCCAATCGGATAATTTTACTGCCGATACCCACCTGATAGGCTATCTCTTTCGCTATGGCAATATGATCACCGGTAAGCATCAGTGGCTTTATTCCCTGTTTTTTTGCTTCCTCGATCATACCTCTGGAGTCTGGCCTGGGTGGATCAGCCATCGCCAGCAATCCCGCCAGTTTGAGTTGATCCAGATCATCGCCTTCCGATCGAGCAACGGCTATCGTTCTGTACCCTTTCCGAGAAACCTCTTGTATGGCTCTCTTTGCCTCCTCTATAGTCTCCTGATCGATTCCCCGGCACAAAGATAGGACTACCTGGGTTGCGCCTTTAACAGCTTTAAAACGCCTCCCATCGGCTTCAATGATCGCCTCTGTTCTCTTGACCGACGGATTGAAGGGCGTATAGGACACTCGTTTGTATGCATTCAGATCTACTCGCGTATTCTTAGCGTATCCGATAATTGCAAGGTCTATCATGTCCAGGACTTCCTCTTGTGATGATAGGGCGGCTATCGTGATTACATCCTCTTTCGAGTATCCGGAGAACGGTATGCTGTCGGTAACCGATAATTTGTTCTGAGTGATCGTACCTGTTTTGTCGAGGCAGAGGACGTCTACTGAGGCGGCATCCTCGATCGAATCGAGCCTCGTGACCAGCGCTCCTTTTTTTGCAAGCTCCATTGCTCCGACGGACTGAACTATGGTGAGAACGGCCGGAAGGGCTACAGGGACCGCGCCCATTAGGAAGATTACCGCAAAAGTCAACATCAACAGTATGCCTAAATTCATCACCAGTACATCTATTGAAACGAAAACGGATGCAGCTATCCCCAGATACATCATATATTTGACGACGGTCATCATGACTTCCTCTTGATGGGACTTCGGCTTGGCTGTTTTGACCAGCTCCGCTGTTTTACCGAAGTACGTATGGGCTCCCGTATTGACGACCACGCACCTGGCCTCTCCTCGCCTCACCACGGAACTCGCATAGATGACATCCGATGGGTGCGCCTCGACAGGCAAGGATTCTCCAGTCAACGTCGACTGATCGACCGAGAGCTCGCCGCTCGCAATCCAGGCGTCGGCCGGTACGATATCGCCGAGTCCTACGGCGATGACATCTCCGGGCACGACCTCTTGAGCCTCCTTTGTCCCCCATTTCCCGTCGCGTAATATTTTCGCTTTTATCGCTAGCTTTTTCTTGAGAAGGTCGAGGGCCTTCTGTGAACCCCGTGAATGTATGTGGCCAATGAGGGCGTTGACCGTGAGGAGTGCAAAGATAATGATCCCTTCGAGATAATGTCTCAGTACGAACGAGAGCCCCATCGCCAGCTCCAGGAGCCACGGCATGGGGCCCCAGTAACGTGACAGGAATTGAAGAAGTCGATTGCTTTTTTTCTCTTCGATTTCGTTATACCCGAAGATCTCCAACCGCTTTCGAGCTTCGGATTCGGAAAGCCCTTCGAGCGCGGTTTTCAAACTTTCAAAAACCTTCTCCGAAGGCATAGCCTTATATTCCAGTGTGTTTTTCGCCTTTAATTGGATGAAATCCATCGACTTCCCCTTCCTTTAGTAGGGCCATTTCCATTGGGTAACCTCGGGTTGATCGATACCGTGCTCGTGGGCGTAGCGGATGCTCTCCGCGATCTGATTCCTCAGCCGCTCACGGACCGGTGCGCCCGCGGCCCGAAGCCCAGGCACTCGACTGATGACATCCATCGACAGGGTAAAGCGGTCGATCTGGTTCCGGATAGCCAGTTCAAGGGGAGTATTGATATTCCCGTGCTCCTTGTAGCCGCGTACGTGAAGGTTTTTGTGGTTGGTACGGCGGTAAGCGAGCTTATGAATCAGCCATGGGTAACCATGAAAGTTGAAAATGATCGGTTTATCCATGGTAAACAGCCGGTCAAATTCCGGATCAGAGAGTCCGTGAAGATGTTCGGTTTGGGGTTCGAGTCTGAACAGGTCAACGACGTTGATGAATCGAATTTTGAGTTCGGGAAAGTACTGCCGAAGCAGGGCGGTGGCAGCCAGAGCCTCCGTGGTCGGAATATCGCCCGCACAGGCAATGACGACGTCGGGTTCGGTGCCTCGGTCGTTACTGGCCCACTCCCAGATGCCGATGCCCTTGGAGCAGTGCTCGACGGCCTCCTCCATATTTAAGTATTGGAGATGGGGCTGTTTATCCGAAACGATGACATTCACATAGTCCCTGCTCCGCAAACAGTGGTCGGTCACCGACAAGAGGCAGTTGGCATCGGGGGGAAGGTAGATCCGCGTCACTTTCGGGCTCTTGTTCGTGACCAGATCCAAAAAGCCAGGGTCCTGGTGGCTGAAACCGTTGTGGTCCTGCCGCCAGACGACAGACGTGATCAGCAAATTCAGGGAAGAGACAGGGGCACGCCAGGGGACTTCTTTACACTTCTCCAGCCACTTGGCGTATTGGTTAAACATCGAGTCGATGACGTGAATAAAGGCCTCATAGGAAGCGAAAAAACCATGACGTCCCGTCAGCAGGTATCCTTCCAACCAGCCTTCCAGGGTATGCTCGCTCAGCATCTCCATCACCCGCCCCTCGGGAGACAGTTCGCCGCCATCGGCATCTTCGGGCTTGATCTCCTCCATCCAGGTCTTCTTGGTGGCTTCGTAGATCGTGGTGAGGCGGTTGGAGGCGGTTTCATCCGGGCCAAAGACCCGAAATTGAGTCATGTTGTTGCGCATCACATCACGCAGAAAGAGGCTGAGAACCCGCGTGTTTTCGGCCATGGTGGTGCCGGGCTTGGTCACTTCGACGGCGTAGCGACGAAAGTCAGGTAGCTGAAGTGGTTTCCGCACCAGGCCGCCATTGGTAATGGGATTGGCGCTCAGGCGGCGGTGGCCGGTAGGAGCCATTTCCTTCAGCTCTGGAATCAGCTTGCCATTCCCATCAAACAATTCCTCCGGCCTGTAGCTCCGCATCCACTCTTCCAGCAGCTTCAGGTGAGCGGGATTTTCGTGAACTTCAAAGGGCACCTGGTGGGCCCGCCAGAAGTCCTCCACCTTGTGGCCGTCAACTTCCTTAGGTCCCGTCCAGCCCTTGGGGGTGCGAAGAATGATCATCGGCCACTCGGGCAACCCCGTTAGCCTCTTGTTGCGGGCGTCCTGTTGGATGGTTTTGATTTCCCTTAGTACGGTTTCTAGAGTTCTTGCCATCGCCTGGTGCATCAACTCGGGATCGGAGCCCTCGACAAAATGGGGCTTATATCCGTATCCGATAAACAGGCTCTTGAGTTGGTTGAGGGTCATTCTACCAAAGATTGTCGGGTTGGCGATTTTGTACCCATTGAGGTGGAGAATGGGCAGCACCGCTCCATCACGGATGGGGTTGAGAAACTTATTGGAGTGCCAGGCCGTTGCCAAAGGACCAGTTTCAGCCTCGCCATCACCCACCACCACGACGACGATCAGATCGGGATGATCGAAAGCCGCCCCGAAGGCATGGGAAAGGCTGTAACCCAACTCGCCTCCCTCGTGAATCGAGCCCGGAGTTTCAGGGGTACAGTGGCTACCAATCCCGCCGGGAAAGGAGAACTGTCTGAAAAACTTTCGCAAGCCCTCCTCGTCTTCGCTGTTCTCAGGGTAGACCTCGGAATAAGTCCCCTCCAGGTAGGTATTGGAGAGGATGGCAGGGGCACCGTGACCAGGTCCCGAGATGTAAATCATGCTCAGATCGTATTTCTTGATCAGCCGGTTCAGGTGCACCCAGGTGAAGGCCTGACCGGGGTCCGATCCCCAATGGCCCAGGAGACGCTTCTTGACGTGTTCCATCTTTAGGGGTTCTTTCAGCAGCGGATTCGCTTGGAGATAGAGCATGCCTACACAGAGGTAGAGACTGGCCCGCCAGTAGGCGTCAATCCTCTTCACATCCTCAAGCGACAAGGGGTCAATGTCAACCTGACTCGTTTTGCTTCCCATTTCCATGCTCCTTTCCCACGGCAAAACCTAAAACGCTGCAGACGGTCTTTGCGATCATCCATTCCTCGTCTGTGCGAATGACGCGGACAGTCACCCGACTGGCGGCTGCCGAAATCACGCCTGCATTGGCCTCATTTTGTTTTTCTTCGAGTTCGATTCCAAGCCATCCCAGTCCGGCGCAAATCCTACCGCGGATCGTAGGCGCATTCTCTCCGATGCCTCCCGCGAACACGAGCGTATCCAGTCCTCCGAGAGCCGCCGCAAATGCGCCCACCCATTTCTTGACCTGGTAGCAAAACAGCGCGATCGCTTCGGCGGCTCGCACGTCCTCCGTTTCACGCTGGAGCAGGTCTTGCATATCGGAACTTGTCTCCGATACGCCGAGCAACCCGGACTGAGCGTTCACCATCTCGTTGAATCGTTTTGCATCAAGGCCTTCCGTGCGCGCGAGATACCAGACGAGTCCCGGATCGAGGTCGCCGGAGCGGGTGCTCATCGGGATGCCTGACGTGGGAGTGAACCCCATACTCGTATCGATCACCTTGCCGTGATGAACGGCCGCAAGGCTTGCCCCGTTCCCGAGGTGAGCAAGGATGACCTTTCCTTGCGCTCCTTTCGCTCCGGCCAGACGTTCCAGTTCTTCCATGAGAAACGCATAAGACAACCCGTGAAACCCGTATCGCCGAACCCCCTTTGCTTCGTAGTGGCGGGGGATAGGGAGCAAGCGGGCCACGCGCGGCAGGTCATGGTGAAAAGCCGTATCGAAACAAGCGACTTGGGGCAGGTCGGGAAATCGGCGGTGAAACGCCTCGGTCAACAGGATCTCCTCCGGTAAATGCTCCGGATCGAAGGGACTGAGCTGGCGTAGCTCCTTAACCATTTCGGCAGTGATTCGCAGAGGCTGACTGTACTTCGGTCCCCCGTGCACCACGCGATGCCCCACGGCGGTCAACGCATCGAAACCGAGCCGTTCTTCAATCCAATCCATCAGAATATCCACGGCTGCTATATGATCGGGCGCCTTTACTCCCCGAGAAAAGTTATCGGCCTGATTCGAACCTTTCACTCGCAGAATGGCCCCTGGCAATCCGATCCGTTCGATCTGCCCCGCCAGAATCCGGCGGAGTGACTCGCAGGCTTCGAAAAGCGCAAATTTGATACTCGAGGACCCGCCATTGATCGTCAGAATGTATGGGGAAAGAAGTTTCATGGATACATCCGTTCTGTTCCACAATCCGAATATCGTGATTGCCCGCCTGACACTCGAAGGGCCAGCGTTTGGGAGTATGGGTCCCTTGAACTTCTCTCGGCCTTTCAACCGTCCGTCTGGCGGACCAACAGCAGAACGCTCGATCGGGCGCGCAGCGGGTAAGTCGCTCCGTGCTCCCAGAGTGATTCCTGACCGGGGTCACGGATATCCTCGGGCGATTCCCGGGAGGTATCGACAACCAGATACCACCGGGTGCCTGAGGGCACCCCGGGCAAAACGAAATCGACTCCGTCGATCCCCGCATTGAACATCAGGCAAAGGGCGTTTCGATCATCCTCGCGGATCAAACAGGCAAGTTGTTTTTCACTCGGGTCGGACCAGTTGGGAAATGCCCCCTGCGGGCCGAACCATTGGATCGTGGTATCCGTGTAAAACTTCTCTTGGCTCAGAACCGGATGGGCTCGACGAAAGGCGATCATGGACCGGGTAAAGCGAAAAATCTCTTTGTGTCTTTCCAGACCGGTCCAGTCATACCAACTCGTCTCGTTATCCTGGCAGTAAGCGTTATTGTTGCCTCTTTGCGTGCGACGAAATTCGTCGCCACCCAATAACATCGGGACGCCCCGAGAAACCAACAGCGTCAAGAGGAAGTTCTTGATCTGGCGGGTTCGGATCGATTCGATCCGGGTATCGTCAGTCGGTCCCTCGACACCGTAGTTGTCGCTGAAGTTAAAGTCTGCTCCGTCTCGGTTCTCCTCTCCATTGGCTTCGTTGTGTTTCGAACGGTAGCTCACCAGATCGTTCAAGGTGAATCCGTCGTGACAGGTGACGAAGTTGATGCTGTTCTCCGGTCCTTTCCCTGACTTCATATAAAGGTCGGCGCTGCCACAGATGCGGCTGGCAAACAGACCAAGCATCCCTTCATCGCCTCGCCAGAAACGCCGGACCTCATCTCGATACCGACCGTTCCATTCGGCCCAGCGGCGTTGGGAAAAATGGCCCACCTCGTACGCACCGGCCGCATCCCACGCCTCGGCGATGATCCGTACCTCTCGCAAGATGGGATCTTCGGCGATCCGCTCGAGAAGGGGCGGGTTGGTCAGCATCTCACCCGAAGCGCCGCGACCAAGCACCGCGGCCAGATCAAAACGAAATCCATCGACATGCATCTCCACCACCCAATAACGCAGCGCCGTCATGATGTGGTCCCGAACCACGGGATGATTGGCACGAATGGTGTTTCCCGTGCCGGTGAAGTCTTTGTAATGACGGCGGTCCTCCGCCAAGATGTAGTAGATGGAATTATCGATGCCGCGGAAACAGATCGTGGGGCCCCTTTCGTCCCCTTCGGCCGTATGATTGAAAACGACGTCCAATATCACTTCGATGCCGGCCCTATGAAAGGCTCGAACCATTTCCTTGAACTCCAACTTCTGCTGCCCCATCCCCCCTGAACTGCTGTAGGAGGCTTTGGGCGCAAAAAAGGCGACAGGATCGTAACCCCAATAATTCTTCAGGGGCTGTCCGATCTTTGGACGGACCCCTTTCAGATTATCCTCATTGAATTCCTGCACGGGCATCAGTTCTACGGCGTTAACCCCGAGCTCCTTCAAATAGGGAATCTTTTCGATCATGCCCCGATAGGTGCCTGGATGGTTCACGTTGGAACTTCGGTGGATCGAGAAGCCCCGCACGTGGGTTTCATAGATGACCATCTCCGACCAGGGATGTCTGAGAGGCTGGTCTTCTTGCCAGTCGAAATGCTCTTGGGTGAAGATGCATTTCGGCATTGAACTAGCGTTGTCTTGCTTCGAGAAAGCCATTTCCTGATCCGGTGCCGACGGATCATATCCCTGAGCAGACCGAAAATCCCAGGACGGCCTCTGCGAAATCGCTGTAGCGAACGGATCGAGAAGAAGCTTGCGAAAATTGAATCGATGGCCCTCGCCCGGTTGGTAAGGACCATCCACGCGGTATGCGTAAAGCTGACCGGGATAGAGGCCCTTTATCCAGACGTGCCACACGTCGCCCGTGCGATTGCGCAAGGGATCCAGATCGATTGCCCTGGCGGGTTTTCCGTCTTCGGGGTGGTCGAACAGTTCCAGACGGACATGGCTGCCATGTCGGCTGAAGAACGCAAAATTCACCCCTTCGCCGCAGGCGTGGGCTCCCAGCGGTAAAGGCACGCCGGCACGGACATCGGCTTGCTCCGATACCTCGGCGACGTAATCGGATAGAAGGCGCTCCGACGTCGTGGGGTTCGTAGCGGTCCCTTTCTTCTCCGCACTGGGACATGGAACGAACTTCGCGGGATCCGCTTCGGATCGTTTCCTTTTCGGCTCTTCCATCTTTAATGTTTTATCCTTCCTCTAAATAAGGCTTTCCTAACGCTGCCATAAAATCAGAGGGGCCTCGAGAGGCAGTAGTGCCGCTCCGTGGTAAGGGATCACGCGAGCGGTATAATCTGTAGCAGGACGGATCGCAGGAACCTCGGCGGTATACAGGAAGCCGTTCAGGCCTACCGGTTTTGGCCCACCTCTCATCTCATGTCGGTCGGGTCCTTCCCCGTTCACGCCGTCGGCATAAAGTTCCACCCGTATCATATTTGCCTCCAGCTTTCCAAGGTAAACCTCCACCTCGAAAAAATGCTTTTCCTTATCACGCTTCACTTTCATTTCGCCAAAACGCAGATCGGACCAGCCTGCTTCCAAATCAGACCGCCAACGAACCAACTGCTCACCTACGGCACTCTGATTGGCGGTACGTTCCCGGTAAACCTTCGCCATGGGAAGGTAGTACACTTCCGTATATTCCCGCTCCGTGCCCGCCCGAATAGATGGGGAGGGCTTCGCTCAACATGAACTCCATGCTAAAATAAGCAACAGAGGTTAACTGCGTCTGCGGATGATTTTGCTGAAACCACGCGGGTGACTCTGCCTCGTCGCGACTGGCTCGCAAAAGATCCTCCACCTTCTTGCGGAAGGCGGGATCGGCTAACGCCCGTTGGAGTTGATCCCGCGAGACCGTTTGCAGGACGACCCAGGGGTTATAGGTGACATCCCATAGCCCTGGATCAAGCTGCCTCCACACGTCGTCAGCAGAATGATTCCAATACCAGTACATATCCAGCGCCAGCTCGGCAAGGGAATCGAATCCCTCGACCTCGGTGGGGAAAAAACTATAGATCGGGCTACAAACTCTTTTTGCTTTGATCATGGTTTCTCCCTCCGTCTTCCTCCCATACGCCCGACTCGGTCGTTACCATTCCGGACCTCACGGACTGGAATACGTGAACGAAGGAATAATGGGATGATGATCGGCTTCTGTTCTTTGCGCGTTTTTCTCCAACATTCCGATATTCCATTCACCCGGCTCTATCATGCTGTGCTCTTATCCCGTGACGTCGCAGCCTTCAAAGCCTCGTTAACGATGGTCTGCGCTTCCTCCAGGATGCGGTGAAGATGCTCCGCTCCACGGAAACTCTCGGCGTAGATTTTATAGATATTTTCTGTCCCTGATGGACGTGCAGCGAACCATCCACTCTCCGCAATCACCTTTATTCCGCCAATGGGAGCGCCATTGCCTGGTGCATGAGTAAGCAGGGTCTGGATCTTTTCGCCGACCCCAGGCTGATCTTTGCGCCTCGGACGGCGTCCATGTCGATCACACTGCCAAGATCGCTCACGTAGGCATCGAGGTAGTCATGCCGGTGCGTCGTGGAGGCACAAAGCGCCTTCTCGAAAGAAATCCTTCTCACCCCCCGAAGGTCATTTCGGAGAAATTCATTTGATTTTGCTTCAATCCAATGGGTGACGTCGGGTTCCGCCGGGCCACCCTCCGGGGGATTGTACTTGAAGCCGCCATCATGGGGCGGATTGTGTGAGGGCGTGATCACGACGCCGTCGGCGAGTCCTGTCTTGCGCCCGCGGTTGTAAGTGAGAATCGCATGAGATACGACAGGGGTCGGCGTATATTCATCGTCCTCCGCGATCATCACGTCCACCCCGTTGGCCGCCAGCACCTCCAGCGCACTGGCAAAGGCCGGCACCGAGAGCGCGTGCGTGTCCATACCGAGAAACATCGGGCCATCGATCTTCTGCTGCCTGCGGTACAGGCAAATGGCCTGACTGATGGCGAGAATGTGCCATTCGTTGAAAGCTTTCTGGAAGGCCGAGCCGCGATGTCCTGAGGTGCCGAACGTAACCCGTTGCTCGGGAACGGAAGGGTCCGGAATCTCAGTGTAGTAGGCTGTGATGAGCTTGGGGACGTTGACGAGCTTCGATGGCTCAGCAGGCTTCCCAGCAAAAGGGCTCACTTTCATTCCCGTATTTCCTTAAAGGAGTTTGATCGTCGAAAGAGAATCGGGCAGAGGAGTATAGGCACCAAGATCACTGTAATCGGGTGATATGAAATGAATATGCGGAGCAAAGGCCTGCCAATCCTCGTCCTGTGTTTTGCCGCCCCGGGAGAACTAATCTACCCCTTGGTTCGAATTTCAGAGGCTGCTGCTTTCAAACGTGCCCTGAATTGAATTTGCACCTTTCGGACTCCATGCTTTTCAAGGCATTTCGAAGCGTTTTCCAGGGAGTCGAATGGTGAGGACGGGGCACGGCGACTTTCTCACCACCTTCTCTGCGGTGCTCCCAAAAAGGATGTGATCCAATCCCGTCCTTCCGTGGGTCCCCATCACAATAAGGTCGGCCGACTCTTCTTTCGCCGTTTTGATGATCTCATAGAAAGCCACGCCTTTTCTCGAAAGGACCTTGTAAGCATCGAAGCCTTCCATGCGCTGAAGATATTGGGTGGTGATTTGCCTCTTCGCCTCCTCGTCCTCAGCGGCTTCGATTTGTAGCAAGGTTTCCTGCGATACGTAGGCACCTAGCATATCGGCACGTGCGAGGGCGGGATCGGACTTGACGTGGAGAATGAAAAGTGTTCCTCGGTAGGTCTTCGCCAGATTGAGGGCGTAGGTGAAAGCCCAGTGAGCATTTTCCGAAAAATCCGTGCAAAAAAGTATCTTTTGAAACATGGGTTTTTCCCTCCTTTCCGTTTTCCTCGCCATAACGAGTGACTGTTTACTGCACCGTTTTCAAACAATTGAACGTACCGAATGGGTTTTCAACCCAAGCCGTACAGTTCGGATCGTTTTGCCATTGACCGTCTACCAGGAATCGATACTCATACTGGCCGGGTTTTAAATCGAGCGCAATTTTCCAGGTGCCTTTGGCGTCCTTTTTGAGAGGATGGGAAAAGAGGTCCCATTGATTGAAATCCCCGGCGATGCACACCCGCTCTGCCTGAGGTGCCGATAAAGTGAACTCTGTCTTCTTGGCCCCTTCCATTCGTTTTGACTCTCTCTTGCATTTTTTCATTCCTGATCACCTCCTGATCTGTTCGTATCGAAGCTTTCCTACGGACTTCCAAGCCAACCGGGTCCGATCAAACACCCAATTCCTCCAGCGTGCGCAGATAACTCACCACATCCTCCCGGCTGAGGATGCCTCGGATCTGCCCATCGGTCAGGACGGGAAGCTGGTTGACACCGTCACGGTCCATCTCTTCCAACGCCTCCCACAGCTCGGCCTCGGGCCGTGTCCATTTCATCTGCTCGGAGGGTATCATCGCCTGGGAGACCGTTGTCGTTGACCACTGCGGACGGGGAATTTCCTTGAGGTGATGCAGCGTCAGCAAACCGATCAGCTTGTCCCCCTGCTTCACGACAAAGCTCCGCTGACCGCTTGCCAGGATGTGATCATCGACCAGATGTTGTAATGTCGTGTCGGAAGGGATGGCTGTATACTGACGATTCATCGCCTGCGACACCTTATGGCCGGCCAGGACATCGCGAAACGTGAGTTGCTGAACCTGGCCCCTGGCGGCGCTCTCCAGGAACCAACCGATGAAGGCAATCCACATACCGTTGACGAAGTTGCCCCCGAGGATTTGCCACACCCCGAAAAAGATGAAGAAATAGGCGATCATTCGCCCCACGTTGGCGGCGATGAGGGTGGCCCGTCGCATATTGTGGGTGACACCCCAGAGGATGGCTCGAAGGACGCCTCCTCCATCCAAGGGGAATCCAGGGACAAGATTGAACAGGCCCAGCGCGAGGTTGATATAGGTCAGATACTTGGAGAGGGCCAAGATGGGAAGAACGCCGGAGAGGAAAGGTTCCACGAGGCGGAAGAAGGCCGACAGGGCAAAACTGACAGCCGGTCCAGCGATGGAGATCCAGAACCCGGCAGCGGCGGTGGGCGGTTCCGCGCCGATCTGCGAGACGCCTCCAAAGATATAGAGCGTAATGCTTCGGACCGGCACCTGATAGCGCATCGCCACGACCGAATGGCCCAGTTCGTGAAGCAGCACGCTCACGAAAAGCATGACGGCCGTTGCAGCGCCGATCAACCAATACTGCAAAACAGGCCAATTCTTGAATTCCGCCGGGTAGTACCCCACCGCCATCGTCCACGTGATGAGGCCGAAAATCAGAAACCAGGAATAGTCAAGCCCGATCGGAATGCCTAAAATACGCCCTAATGGAATCGTATAGCGATGCATGCCCCCCCTATAATGTCCCGGTCAAGGGGCGGATCGTTCAAAAGACAGCCCCCGATGGCTTGGGACCTTTTCCCGGCGGCGTCCTCTCTCCGGGTCCGCTTCTGCTCCATTTCACCTTCTATCATCTCATCACTATCCTACCACAGGCGGTCAAATCGGAACATACCATGAACACTGTATTTTCCCCCGGAAAACAGTGTATTCTAGTCCACTGGTTAAGGCTCTTGAAGCAAGCGGTGGAGGACGAAACGAGTCTCGTCAGAGCTGGGTTGACTCCTTGCGCCTCCTTTGGGCAGAGAGGATCGAAACGACCTTGTCTTTTGTTTTTCGTTCGTTTATTGTGTAGTGGTGGAATAGGGTGATATCTCTTGCACTGAAAAGGCGGAGCACCATCATCTCTATATTGGGGCGCCGTATCCCCATCCAGGACGCGGATAATGCGTATCTTGCTTGTTGAGGACGATCTCAAGATCGCTTCGTTCATTATCAAGGGGTTGAAGTCAGTGGGCTATGCTGTGGATCATGCCCAGGACGGAGAAAAAGGTCTTTCTATGGCCTTAAGCGAACCCTACGACACCGCCATCATCGATATTATGTTGCCCAAACTGGATGGGCTCTCCATCGTGGAGGAAATGCGAAAGGCAAAAATCCGCACCCCCGTCATCATCCTCAGCGCCAAAGGATCGGTCGATGACCGGGTCAGGGGTCTTCAAAGGGGAAGCGACGATTACCTGACGAAGCCCTTCGCCTTTTCCGAGCTTCTGGCTCGCGTGCAGGCCCTGATCCGGAGGGCGAGTGGCCTTTCCGAACCGACCCGTCTCAGCGTTGGCGATCTGACCCTCGATCTCCTCTCGCGAGAGGTGACGCGAGGAGGGAAAAAAATCGACCTTCAGCCGATCGAATTTTCCTTGCTCGAGTATCTCATGCGATGTGCGGGGCGGGTCGTGTCGAAAACGATGATCATGGAGCATGTGTGGAACTACAACTTCGATCCTCAGACCAATGTCGTCGAAGCGAGAATCTGCAGATTGAGGGACAAGATCGACCGAGATTTCGAGAAGAAGCTCATCCATACGATCCGAGGGGTTGGATATGTCCTTAAGGAATCGGATTAGTTTTCGAAATACCCTTGCTTTTCGATTGACCCTTTGGTATGCCGGGATCTTCACCTTCTCCTCCTGCATCGCCTTCCTTCTCTTTTATATGCTCATCACCTCGTGGATGCGCGATCGAACCGACGAGGAGCTGTTGGGCCAGGCCTATCGGTTTTCGACCGTCCTTCAGGCTGAAGGGTTCGAAGCTGTCCAGACCAACGCTGTCATCGAAGCCCAGGCGGCCGGGGTGAAGAAAGTATTCTTTCGCCTTCTTTCCCTCGGAGGCCAGGTGTTCTCCTCGTCGAACATGGCCTACTGGAAGGATATCGTGATCGATGAAAAGGCCATGGAGACTCTGCTTCGCGATGGGAGGCCTGTTTTTCGGACGATCGCCATCGCCGACCGAAAAGAAAAGGTTCGTATCCTTTACGCGCTGCTCAGTCCCACTCTGATCCTGCAGGTGGGCCAGGCGATGGAGAGTTACTCCCGGTTTTTCGATGCCTTTAAAGGTATTTTCGTCGTCACCATGGCCTTTCTGATTGTAATCGCCACAGGGGTCGGCGGATTCATGGCCAGACGAGCCGTTTCGGGTGTAGAGGCGGTCACTCGGACCGCTCAGAAAATAACCGAGGGCAATCTTACGGAACGGGTCCCCGTCAAGGCGATGGGGGACGAAATCGACCAGTTGGCCATTACCTTCAATCAGATGCTCGACCGTATTGAAACCCTCCTGACGGAGATCAAGGAGATGAGCGATAACATCGCCCACGACCTCAGAAGCCCCATCACACGAATTCGGGGAACCGCAGAGGTGACCCTCACGACGGGCAAGTCCCTGAGTGAGTATGAAGCGATGGCCGCCAACACCATTGAGGAGTGTGACCGCCTTCTCGATATGATCAACACGATGTTGATCATTTCAAAGGCCGAAGCAGGAGTCGATAAAATCTCCCGAGAGGAGATCGACCTCCAGGGTTTGATTCGCGATGCCTGCGCCCTCTTTGAACCTATGGCTGAAGACAAGGGCATTCGACTCCGTTGTCATCTCGCGGGAGTCGGTTCTTTTGCCGGAGACATCCGAATGATTCAACGGATGCTTTCGAACCTCCTCGACAACGCCATCAAATACACTTCCTCGGGGGGAGAAGTCAGCGTCTCGGTTTTTGAAAAGGACGGGGCGGTTGTCATCTCCGTCAAAGATACGGGATGCGGCATCTCGCCCGATGACCTCCCTCACATCTTCGAGCGGTTCTACCGATGCGATCGAAGCCGTTCTCAGGCCGGTATTGGTCTGGGACTGAGTCTGTCCAGGGCCGTTGCGCGCGCCCATGGCGGGGAAATCACGGCCACGAGCACTCTCGATGAAGGGAGCACTTTCACCATCACCCTTCCCAAAACACTTTCTTCACGTTCCTAACCTTCCTCAACATGACCAACTTGTAATGTTGTGATCATCTTCCCGTGAACTCCAGGTTTTAATATTGAGTCAGAGACAAAGGCTGGGCCCAGCCGAGAATCGAAAGGAGGAAAAAAACAATGGAACAGAGAAAGAGTTTCAAGACCTTGTTGGTCGCTCTCCTAATGGCTGGAGCGATGTTAGGCGCAGGTTATGGAGTGTCCACGGCCGTCAAGGGGGCCGAAACGAGTATCCCGAACAGAGCCTCGTCGATCGAAACACCGATCGTGCCGGCCAACTTCAGTGAGCTTGCAGAAAAGGTTCGTCCCGGCGTGGTCAACATCCAGGTGGTCAAGAGATTTAAGAGCGTGGACCTTCGGTTCCCCAATCTCCCGGGCCATTCCTTGGGCGATAGGAACCCTTTTGGAGATTTCTTCGACTTCTTTGGCCCTTTTGCGGATCGCGATCAGCCCAGAGGATTCGAGCAGCGGGGTGTCGGGTCCGGTTTTGTCGTCAGTCACGATGGGTACATCCTGACGAATAATCACGTCGTGGAAGAAGCGGATGAGATCAAGGTGAAGCTCCCGAACGGCAAGGAGTACGATGGAAAAATCGTCGGCAGAGATCCGAAGACCGACCTGGCACTGATCAAAATAGAGGGAGCTACCGACCTACGTCCTCTCAGGCTTGGTGACTCCGATGATCTCAAGGTGGGCAGTTGGGTCTTGGCCATCGGCAGTCCTTTTGGGTTGGAGCAGACCGTAACCGCAGGCATTGTCAGCGCCAAAGGAAGGGTGATCGGATCGGGGCCTTACGACAATTTCATCCAGACCGATGCCTCGATCAACCCAGGGAACAGTGGTGGCCCCCTCATCAACATGAAAGGGGAGGTTGTGGGCATCAACACGGCCATCCTCGCTTCAGGCCAGGGGATTGGATTTGCGATTCCGATCAACATGGCCAAGGATGTCGTTGCTCAGCTTCGAGAAAAAGGACATGTCACCCGGGCATGGCTGGGGGTGAGCATCCAAGAAGTGACTCCAGAACTGGCGAAGTCGTTTGATCTCAAGGAAAAGAAAGGCGCTCTTGTTTCTCAGGTAGTCTCAGGCAGCCCGGCTGAAAAAGCGGGAATCGAGCAGGGTGACATTATCCTCGAGTTCGATGGTAAAGAAGTTTCGGATGCGAAAGATCTGCCCCGGATCGTTGCATCAACTCCGGTGCAAAAAACCGTAACCGTAAAGCTATCGAGACATGGGAAGGTTCTTGACCGCCAGGTGAAAGTAGGGGAGATGGAAGAGAAGGCAGAAGTCTCAAAAGCACCTCCTTCCCATCAATCCCTAGGGATTACTGTGCAGAATCTCACCCCTGAAATCGCGAAGGGGCTCGGTCTGAAGAAAGAGACGGGTGTGGTGGTAACCCGGGTCGAGCCAGGAAGTCCGGCAGCAAGTGCCGGAATTCAGACAGGGGATGTGATTCGAGAGGTCAACCGAAAACCAGTCAAAGATGTGGAAGACTTCGTTCAGAAGATTGAGAAGGCCAAGGGACAAGGCAACGTCCTCTTTCTTATCCAGAGGGGACAGAACGATCTGTTCGCCGCCGTCACACCAAGGTAATTTGCTCAGCGCCTGGTCGGAGTATCAGGCAAGGATACGCCGATCAGGCTTTTTTCTGAATTGTCAAGGAAGCAATGGGATTGGTTCTAAGAACCATTTCTATGCCGCTTTGGCCAAAAAGAAAACCTGGTCTTCCTAATTCCTGTTTTCTCCAGGTGCTGCCTCTGTGTCAAGAGTTCACGTTCAGATTACAATCGCTCGGTCTGCTGGAGACTCTTCCCAAGCAGCCGGCAGAGGAGCCCTTGGGATGAGGATTTTATTGAGGTGGAATGGAGCATGAAAGACTCACGAGAAGTGGTCCCGTGCCGTTTGAGGAGCATCGTCTTTTTGAAGCTAATCCCGAAAGCCTATCCCTACTCCGTTCAATTCGGAAATGCAGGCAAACATCTCCGGTCCACCTCATCTGGTAAAGATCATCTTGAGGGAGATGAGGAGCAGGGCGACGCCGAAAACCCTCTCCAGGGTAACGTCGGAGAGTTTGATGGCAAGCTTCGCCCCTATCAGACCTCCTAAAAAGAATCCCGCGCAGATCAAAGCCGCGACGCCTAAATCCACATATCCTTCCCTGTAATATGTCCAAGCGGCAAGAAGCCCGATAGGTGGAACAAGCAAGGCCAACGTCGTTCCTTGAGCCTGGTGCTGAGAAAAGCCGAAAAGAAATACCAACGCGGGCACGATGATCGTTCCGCCACCAATCCCAACCAGCCCGCTAAAGGTTCCAGCAATCAATCCGAGGAGCAGGTAGAGAAAGCCCTGGATCATCGTTCAACCCCCTCCCGTAGACAAAAATTCACTGGACGACCACCTGCACATAACCCGATTGGCCTGTTCGGTGATCCAGAGCAAGCAGAGTAATCTGTTGCTTCGGCCTCAGAAGGCTCACGAGCTCAATGAAACGGTCGAAATCCCGAATGGCCTGGCCATTGATTTCAAGGATCAAATCTCCCACCTCAAAACCCGCCCTTTGGAGAGGACCTTTCTTGTCTAACCAAGTCACCAGTACACCCTGCTTATCATCGAGGCCGTATTTTTCAGCCTCTTTGTTGGTTAAGGCCCGCACTTCGACCCCTAAACGCTGCTTCACGGACGCTGCCATGATCCTGGCCGCCTCTCGAGCGCTTCCAATTTTCACGACGAGTTCCTGTCTTTTTCCCCCTCGCAAAACAGCCACAGAAACCTCCTCACCCGTTGGGGTAGAAGCCACTTCGTTTCTGAGCATGCCGGAGTCCAAAACCTCTTTCCCTTTGTACGAAAGGATGATGTCGTCTTTTCGGATCCCCCCTCTTTCCGCAGGTCCGCCTTTCATAACCTCCACAACCAGGGCCCCCTTGAGTGCTTCCGCATGAAGGTCTTTGGCTATTTCAGGCGTCAGGTCCTGGACAGTGGCCCCCAACCAGCCCCGCTCCACCTTTCCATGGGTGATCAGCGTTTTCGCAATGTGAAGGGCCATGTTGCTGGGTATGGTAAAACCGATCCCCTCAAACCCTCCAGATTCGGAAACAATGGCAGCATTGACCCCGATCACTTCGCCTCTCAGATTGAGAAGAGGCCCTCCGCTATTACCGGGATTGATGGCTGCGTCCGTTTGAAGAAAATCCTGATAGCTGTTGGGGTCTGTAATCCCCCGTCGGTGCTTCGCACTGATAATGCCCTGTGTCACCGTTTGGTCCAATCCCCGTGGATGGCCTATAGCCACCACCCACTCGCCTACCTCCACCTGATCCGAATCTCCAAAGGTGACGTGGGGAAGCGGTTCCCGGGCTGGAATTTTAATCACGGCCAGGTCCGTCTTGGGATCGGTCCCGACAAGCTTGGCGGAGTATCTCTTCCCGTCCGAAAGAAGGACTTCAATCTTGCTTGCCCCACCTGCCACATGGTGATTGGTGAGGATATGCCCTTCGGTGTCGATGATCATCCCCGTTCCCAACCCTTTCACCTCCCGTTTGAACTTTCGAGGCATCTTCGGCACGTCAAAAAAGCGACGGAAGAAAGGATCGCTTTCAAAAGGAAAGAAAGGGTTAGCCACCTCCTGCTTTTCCGTCACCTCGATGTGGACTACGGCAGGTATGGCCTCTTTGGCCACCTTAACGATTGCTGTGCTCAGATCGATCTGGGTTCTTGTCGCCTCGGCTGCCCGAGCAAGGAAAGAGCCCGTCAGGGTCAACCCCAGAACGACAAAGAAGCAAGTCGAAGCCTTTATTGTACGACGTCGGAAAAGAGAAACCGCGACCATAAGCCTCCTCCTCTCATTATATGTATTCCTCCAAATATCCCTCGACCCATCTGATCAAGTTCCCGTTCCATCTCTTTATTTGCTAGCACCTCGCCCCGAACCAAGGCCTAAAGCAGACGAAAGGACTTCTTCCCTGTAGAAAGAGTTTTCATCGAGGCAGGATCTCACCTCCTACGCTTTCCGTCTTCCCATCCTGGGATAGGATAAGCGGATGCTCATCCATGGCCTCAAACGGAAGCGCCAAAACGAAATTTGAACCATGTTCCTTCGCTTCGTACCATATGTCTCCGCCATGGCTTCGTACGATCAGTCTGCTCAGGTAAAGGCCGATGCCCAGGCCGCTCCCTTCTTCCAGGCGCCCTGGTTGGTCAGCATACCGCGTACGGAACAACCTCTCCCTTCCTTCCTGCGGGATTGGGTTCCCACTGTTGTAGACCGATAGGAGATACATCGTTCCGTGGGGTTCAAATCGAATCACGATTGTTCCCCCCAAATCTCCATAGCTGATCGCGTTCTTCAGGAGATTCCTGAAGACGGCTCGGAACCAGAGTTTCCCTCCCCGGATCACCAAGCGTGGGATCGGTTGCTCATGGCATCGATTATCGATTCGGACGCCTCGTCCTCTCATTTCATAGTCCAGCTCTTCCAGAACCGGATGGAGGATATCCTCCTCCAGGTTCAACGTTTCCATTTTGTTTCTCAGGTCTCCTCGAAATGAGAAAACCGTGCTGAGATGCTCTTCTGTCATTTCCATCAACCCCTTGCCTTTTCTAAAGAGTTCGTCCAACACTGTCTTGATTTTCTCGTCTACCGTTCCGTAGTAGCCGCGGGTTAACAACTTAAGCGTCGCCAATATAGACGTGAGAGAACCGCGGAGATCGTGAAAATAAATTTCTGTCATGGTCAACAACGTATTGTCCGTCATGTCCGGGGGCATTCTTTCCGGAGAAAAACCTTGAAGCATCGACCCTTTCTGCACGTTCTCGAACCCTCTTGACCCGGTTGCACGACCGTCTGGAAAAGCCATGGTTATCTCCTTTCTTTGTGAAAATGAAATCCGCTGACGCCCCAAGAGAACATGATGCCCCGTCGAAAAAAAGAATCTTTCGGAGCGCACTTCTTCACCGCAAACCTGCGAATCTTCTTTCTCGTCCCTGGACCCTATCCATGTTCATGCGCCTGAGAGACGAACTCCTGAAGCACCTTTCGCAGCCTTCTCACATCGATCGGCCATTTGAAGAAAATGGTACCTCCCCTTCCAAAAGGTTCCGGGCGGACGCTACGAACCCCGATGTCAGTAATGAAACACACGAAGGCATCGGGTTGAAGCTTTCTTAACCCTGCAATCGTATGAAACCGTTCGGATCCCAGCGTCCGGCCATCGATAATGATCAGATCGAAGGGCTGCCAGGCCAGGCGTTTGAAAGCATCGAGATCGTTATCCACGAATTCTGTGATATACCCTTCTTCTTGAGCGATACCTCTTATGACACTCCTCATACGGTCGTCTTCTTCAACGATCAATACCCGTTTCGCGTCCTGTTCACTGCCCATCGCTTACCTCCTGTTTCCGATCGGGTTGTTATCCCGTCTGTCCCTCGTTCGGGGTACGATTGGGGACAGGAGGGAAGGGTCTCTCCCTCCACCTTCCTGTCTTACCTCTTTTGGGTCAAGGCCTTCACCATTATCCTTTCAGCCAGGTCCCTCCCTCCTGCATGGGTATAATAAATCTTTACCTTCTGCCCGGCCCTGAGATCCGAAAGATGAATCTCCTCTTTCCCCACCACGATCTGCGTCTTGGAGTCCACAGTAACGGTCATTTCTCCTTTTTTCGTCTTCACGACCAGCGAGTTTGCAGCGGCATCCGTCGACACGATTTCCCCCGTCACTTCCCTGAACTTTGTTTTGGCCTCTAGGGTTCCATTCCCAACCGTTCCGATCGTCCACGCAACCAATACGAGCACAAACGCTCTCAAGCCCGTTCCTCTCATTGTGCTCACCTCCTTCCTTGATCGAGCATCCCATTACCCGAAGGCAACGCTTTCATTGTTTCGATACACTATTCTAACAATCTTACCTTGCTCGAACCTTGCGCGAAGCTTACAATTTTGAAAGGTTCCCAGTGCTTCCTCCTGGCTCATCAACCCGTTTCGCTTCGATCCCAAAGAGGTTCGGTTGGGTTGTTTTCTTGACTGCCAGGACGATTTAGGATATTTTGAAAAACAGGAATCCGACGATTCGAAAGAGCTTCTCCGCCTCGAGAGGGAAAGGGCTTGTGGCCTGTGCAGATCCAAATCCCCTCTCAACAGACAGGATCTTAAAAGGGTTGACAGGGAGGGAATGATCGATGAGAATTTTGGTCGTCGAAGACGACGCCAAACTCTCCTCCTTTCTTGTGCAAGGGCTGACCGAAGCGGGTTTTGTCGTCGATGCCGTGAGGGATGGCGAAGAGGGATTATACTTTGCCTTAAAGGAATCCTATGATGCGGCCATTATCGACATCATGCTCCCTCAACGCGACGGACTGAGCCTCATCGAAGAAATGAGAAAACAAAAGAAGAATACCCCTCTGATCATCTTGAGCGCAAAACGTTCCGTAGATGACCGTATCAAAGGCCTTCAGATTGGAGGTGACGATTATCTGACGAAACCCTTTGCCTTTTCTGAGCTCCTGGCCAGGCTTCAAGCTCTGATCCGGAGAGCCAAGGGGAGCTCTGAGCCTTCCTGCCTGATCGCCGGGGAACTGACGGTCGATCTTTTAAAACGAGAGGTGACGCGGGGTACCAAGAAGCTCGATTTGCAGCCCAAGGAATTTGCGTTGCTTGAGTACTTGATGCGTCATGTCAATCAGCCGGTTTCTAAGGCGATGATTTTGGAGCACGTATGGAATTATCACTTCGATCCTCAGACCGACGTCGTCGATGTGTTGGTCTGCCGCCTGCGTAGCAAGATAGACAAGGGCTTTGAGAAAAAGATGATCCACACGATTCGGGGAATCGGCTATGTGTTTAGGGTTTCTTAAGCGTTTCCGAAAGACCCTGGGTTTTCGTCTGGCCCTCTGGTACTCGTCCCTATTCTGCTTAAGCGCTTTCCTCCTTTTCGGTCTGGGCTATTTTTTTCTCTTTACCTCCTTGAAAGAGTACGATCGCGAAATGATTCAGGATAGATTGAAGGAGCTTTCGATCCTCTACGAAGCAGGAGGCTTGGAGGATCTGCAACGGGAGGTCTCAATCGAGAGGAGCCTTTCCGACAAAGATCCATATCTCGTGCGGATCTCAAACGATCGAAACGAAACCCTTTTCGTGAATGCGCCGTACGGCTCCCTCGCAACGGATTTAGAGGCTCTCGAAAAAGCCAACTTCTTCCAACAGGGGAAATGGGTTACTCTGTCTCTCAAGAGTGGCCGAACCCACTTCGAAATCGCTACCACGGAATTACTCGATGGGCATTTCCTGCAGGTGGGCAAAAGCGACAAAGAACGGGAGAGGATACTCCGCCATTTTCGAGAGATTTTCACTCTGGTGGCCTTTCCGCTGGTGATACTGGGTTTGGCTGGGGGAGCCTTCTTCGCGACCCGGGCGCTTCAACCTATCCGTCACCTGGCTCAGACCATTCATGGAGTTGCTGACGGCAAATGGGGAAGTCGCGTTCCGATCCCGCAGACGGGCGACGAGCTCGATGAATTGGTTTGTCTCTTTAACGAGATGCTCGAGAAAATCGAGACCTTGATCCGAGGTATGAGGACCAGCCTGGACAATGTGGCCCATGATTTGCGTACCCCCATAGCACGACTGCGAGCAGGAGCTGAGGTGGCTTTCCGATCAGCGGGAGGCTCAGAGATGTACCGCGAGGCATTGGCGGACTGTATAGAGGAATCCGACCAGATTATCACGATGTTGAATACCCTTATGGATATTTCAGAGGCAGAAACCGGGGCTTTGAAGTTAGATCGGATAGCAGTAAACCTTCGATCCGTCTTGGAGGAGGTGCTCGAAGTCTACCATTACCTTGCTGAGGAGAAGGAAATCACCGTCCAAAAAGATTTCCCCGAAGACCTCTTCGTTAGGATCGATCCGAACCGGATCAAACAGGCCGTTGGAAACTTGCTTGATAACGCGATCAAGTATACCCCAGCCGGGGGGCGAATCACACTCGGCGCCAGCATGGTGGGAAAAGAAACCGTCATCACCGTGAAAGATACCGGCATCGGGATTTCCTCTGAGGATCTTCCAAGAATCTGGGATCGGCTATTTCGAGGCGACCGAAGCAGATCACAAAGGGGCCTTGGATTAGGCCTGAGTTTGGTGAAGGCAGTGGTAGAAGCCCACGGCGGGAGAGTGGGGGTGACCAGCGAACCGAACAGGGGGTCGGTCTTCTCCATCCATCTTCCTTCCGAAGATCAAGCGTCTCTCCCTGTATGAACCGTTTCCTCCTCGTGGGTAGCATGGGGTAGGAGCCGGGAAGGGTGAAAAGGCCTGTGACTTTGGCAGGGGGAGATCGTGGTGATAATCGAAGACACGATTAGATTTTAAGACTCTTCCGAGCGCGGAAAAAGTGGGCCACATCCTAAGAGGCCTGCACGAAAGCCGTTGACCAATCTTTTCCTTCCGTTAGATGTAAGAAAGAACGGATTTCATCAAGAAGAAGCTTATCCCCGCCAACGCCGCTGATGACGGGATGGTAATGAACCAAGCCGTGATGATGCCCTTGGCAACTCCCCATCGCACTGCTGAGACCCTATAGCCCGCGCCAACTCCCATGATACTGGAAGAGACCACATGGGTTGTCGATACGGGGCCCCCTACGATGGAGGCAGCAAGAATAACCAATGCTGAAGAAGTTTGCGAGGAGAAAGCATGAACCGACCTCAAGCGGTAGATCTTCGATCCCACGGTCTTGATAATTTTCCACCCCCCACTGGCCGTTCCAAGCGCGGTTGCCAATCCACAACTCGCCACGACCCAAAGAGGAGTGCTAAAACCCGGAGAAAGCCCAAGGAGCACAAAGGCCATCCCTATCAGGCCGATCGATTTCTGGACGTCGTTGGCACCATGACTGAGGGCCAGGGCGATAGAGGCAGGTATCTGCATCCGATTGAAAAAGTAATTTGCCTTAGGGGTCGCATTCCTCGAGAAAAAGAGGACCATCTTGAGAATCAGAAACCCAAAAATCAGCCCTAACACGGGAGAGAGAATAAGCGAGATCGCGACATACAGAAGGCCCTTCCATAAGACCGTTTCTTGTCCGAAACCCACCAGAGCTGCCCCGACCATTCCCCCCACTAAAGCATGGGAGGAGCTTGACGGAAAGCCGAGAGTCCAGGTCATGAGGTTCCACCCAATTGCTCCTGTGAGGGCCGCTGTGATGAAGGCTGCCGAAGGATGAAATGTCTGCTGGCTAAGTCTGGAAAGATTGACGAGGTCCTTACCGATGACCTTCGCGACAGCGGTTCCCAAAAAGAAGGGCGCAATAAATTCGCACACGGCCGCCATGAGAAGGGCTTTTCTCGAAGAAATGGCTCTTGTCACAATGATGGCCGCGACCACGTTGGCCGCATCGTGCATGCCGTTTGTGAAGGCAAAAAAAAGCACCAAGAATACAACAAACGAAATAGTCAGAAAAAAAGGCACACTCATGTCTACCCTTTTCGGAGCCTAAACAGACGAAATTCCTTATGCCGGATCAACGGGAGATTTGTCAAGGGAGCGGATCAACTCGAGTTTACCGCCAGTGGCAAAAAAGCTGTGAAAAAAAAAGGTGGGTAAACCCTGTTGTTGCAAAAATCCCTGTACAAAGGGTAAGATGTTTCTGGATTCCTGACGGTGGTTCAGACGATCCCGGTGCTCGATAGGGATCACCGTTGGGGGAATGTTCATACAACGTGGGGGCTCATGAGGGCCTTCACGATGGATTCTCCCGGTTAGCTTTTGTTTGGAGTGCTCACCTTGATTGCGAGGCAATCATAAATGAATCTGTTCGGCTGATAGGTGGTTACAGAACGGGGAAGGATCCGATATCCCTTGTAACTGAAAGGGGTTTTCTCTGCCAGCAAGACTCCCAGGTCCATGGCACCTTCGAGGAAAGAAACGGTTTCCTCATCCTGCGAGAGGACAATGGGCTTACTTCCGGGAATCACGAGAACCGAGAAGGGTATGAACTTCAGGGAAGATAACAACTCAGCCGACACCGCGACCTCGGGAGCGGAAATAATCGCTGCGTGCTTTGCCTCAAGGCGAATCATCCGCGCCTTGACCTCAGGGACCTCAGCCTCGAGGGCTTCCGCAATAAGATCGAGTAAAAGATTTCTGACTTCCATCAGGTCTCGAGCTTTTTCGATCTCTTTTTTCCCCTCATTTTTCTTGATTACCTGGACAAGCCCCGAAATCTCCTTGAGGTAGACATTCTTGTGGACATCAGGAACGTAATGCATAACGACCAGATGGACGGGTTTCCCGTCCGGGGCATCATACGGAATGCCCGCCGGACTCCAGCCCAACGCGCAAACCAACTCTCCCTCGCCCGCTGACCGGCCATGAGGACAGGCCCACCCTCTTCCGATAGCCGTATTGGCCGCACGTTCTCGGGTAAGCACGGCCCCTTCCACATCAGCACCTGCCTTGAGATCAGGAATAGCTTCGATCAGGCTCGCCAAATATTTGAGCGCGTTTTCTTTGTGGTTATCGGGTAACTCGATCAACCTGCCTTCCTGTAAAGCATCCAGCATACTTTTCATCTTAATCTACCCCGTATCGGTTGAAAAACCATGCTTTGACCCGATGCGTCAAAGCAGCATAGGCGACAAGAAAACCGAAAATCCATAGCCAGTAAATCCCAGGCAAGGGAACAAATCCAAAGGTTTCGGCAAAAGGCGAATAGGGGAGGAAAATTCCCATCCCCATGACAAGGGATGTCGTCACAAGGAGCCCCGGGCTGGCAACGCTCTGAAAGAAGGGAACCTTCCTCGTCCGGATAATATGGACGATCATCGTCTGTGTGAGGATCGACTCGACGAACCATCCTGTATGAAACAGCCTCTCGTAATAGGCCTTCAGTTCCGGTAGAATGTTGGGGCTCACGAATTGGTTGCATTGGAAGAAGAAGAGCATCAAGCAATAGGTCGCATAATCGAAAATAGAGCTCATGGGACCGATAAAGATCATGAACCTCTTGATATTGCCGATATCCCATCTGCGGGGGGTTTCGGTAAACTCCGGATCCACTTTGTCTGTGGGAATACCGACCTGTGAAATATCGTATAAGAGGTTATTAAGGAGAATCTGAATGGGAGCCATGGGGAGAAAGGGCAAGAAATAGCTTCCGCCGACGACGCTAAACATGTTGCCAAAGTTGGAACTGGCCCCCATTCGGATGTATTTGATGATGTTTCCAAATACTCTTCTCCCTTCGACAATACCGTCTTCAAGAACCAGGAGTGATTTTTCGAGCAGGACAATATCGGCCGACTCTTTGGCGACGTCCACGGCCGTGTCGACGGAGATTCCAACGTCAGCTCCCTTCATGGCCAAGGTGTCATTGATCCCATCTCCAAGGAACCCGACAACATGGCCCCGGTGCTGCAGAGCGTGAATGATCTCTTCTTTCTGGGATGGGGAGAGGCGAGCGAAGATCGTGGTGCTCTCGACCCACTCCTCAAGCTGATCGGGACTCACCCCTTGGAGTTGATCTCCGGTCAACACCTTTTCAGCCGGAATACCCACATCTCTACACACTTTTTGGGCCACAAGCTCGTTGTCGCCTGTGAGAATTTTCACGGAGATCCCTCTCCTTTTCAAACTCCCCAACGCGACCACGGCCGAATCCTTCGGTGGATCGAAAAAAGCAATGTATCCGAGCAAGACCAAGTCGCTTTCATCGGAAACGGAGAAAACGCCCTTTTCCGTCGGAAATTCCCTGTAAGCCACAGCCAAAACGCGATATCCGTCTTCACTGAGCGATTGATACTCTTCCATGAGATCATACTTGATCACATCGATCAACGGATGAATTTCATCATCCACCTGGTAATACCGACAGACGTTGTACACGGCCTCGACCGCGCCTTTGCAGATGAGGACGTGGGCTCCTTCGTATTCCACGACGACGGACATCCTCTTGCGGGAAAAATCGAAAGGGATCTCATCTACTTTCCGGCAGCTTCGCTCCACTTCGAATTCGGTATGTGCAAGGATAGCTCGGTCCAGAAGATTTCGAAGGCCCGTCTGGTAGTAACTATTCATATAGGCATAACGAAGGACATCTTCGCTCTCGCGGTTCGTGACGTCAACATATCTTTCCAGAACGACTCTATCTTGTGTAATCGTCCCTGTCTTATCCGTGCACAGGACGTCGATCGCTCCCATGTTTTGGATGGCATGCAGCCGCTTGACGATCACTTTCTTTTTCGACATGGCCCGGGCGCCCTTCGCGAGATTGACGGTCACAATCATGGGTAACATTTCGGGCGTTAACCCCACCGCGACGGCGAGCCCGAACATCAGCGCATCGATCCAATTACCTTTCGTCAGCCCTACGATCAAGAAGACAAGACAGACCATGACGGACATAAAACGGATCATCAACCAGGTGAACCCTGCGACCCCCTTGTCAAAGCTCGTCAAAACTCTTTGTGAAGCGAGCCTTTGAGAAAGGGAACCGAAATAGGTCTGACTGCCCGTGTTGACGACCACCCCCTTCGCAGTGCCGCTCAGGACGCTGCTTCCCATGAAGCAGGCATTGTGAAGTTCCAGGATTCCTTTGCCTGCGGTAGAGCAGGGAGCGGCATTTTTTTCTACAGGCATCGATTCTCCGGTTAGTGCGGATTGATGAATATAAAAATCCTTCGCACTGATCAGCCGAATGTCTGCCGGAATCAACGCTCCCGCATCGAGAACCAAGATATCTCCCGGGACGAGCTCGGACATAGGAATTTCAATCTCTTTGCCCTCTCGGATCACATTCGAATTCGTTTGAACCATGGCTCTCAGTTTTTCCACTGCTTTGTTCGATCTCATCTCCTGAATAGACGCAAGGAAAACGCTGATCAAGATCATCCCGCTCACCACGAGGGTTGACCTCAGATCCCCCATCACCAGCGAAACCACAGAGATGATTACAAGGAGCACCACCAGCGGATTCTTAAACCTCTCCAGAATCTCTGAGAGAAAGCCGATTCTTCTTACCCGGCTGATCTCGTTCGGACCAAATTCCTTCCGGAGCAATTCGACTTGACTTCTGCTGAGCCCCTCCTCCGAAGTGGATAAGCTTCTCAAGGCCTCGTCGGAGGGCATCGCGCAGATCTCGACAAGTCTGTCCCAACTGCCATTCGTTTTTTGAAGAAGGGAGATCGCTCTTCCCTTGACGAAGAAAAGGGATATCTTCTCGGCGAGAGAATTCCACAGGGTAGAATTTCCATGGAAGGGTCGAATCCCCAAACTCATCCTCTTCTTGACCTTCATCGATCCATGCCTCCCTTCCACTGCGGTCAGGGGGTAGACTTGGTGGCTGGCCTCTTGTGCGTTCAGGGATGGAACATCCTTAGATTTCGGGGGGAATGGGTTTGGGGCTAACGGTTGGAATGACGACAACGTGGTGGGGACGTTTCATGGAAGCCCCCCCTGTCAGCCCCTTGCCTTCGCCACAGCGTTCTCGGGAAATGAAGCAAGGGGTGACACGATCGGGAACTTCTCAGATCACCTCAGCTTCCCACGCCGTGACGATAGGATCTCCATTCCCTGGAGGTTCCTGTCTATCTGTTTCCATAAATTCTGCCGTCGGTGCAAAGGGGGGAAATAGAAATAAAGGGAGGGCAACGAGATAACCACTCTTTCCAGAATGGTTTGAAACGAAGATTACGCAGCCCCACGTGTCAACCTATTTCTCCCCGCTCGTTCAAGCTTTGGCACCGCGTACCGTAAGAGGTTTCCTTACCTCAGCCACCTTAAGCAAACCCTTAAGCCGGGAATGCCTGCTCTACCTGTTCGGAAAACTTCTTTCGAAGTTTCCGGGCAGTGGCGTGTTTGTTTCGCGGGAGCCTCACCTACCGAGGATCCATACAGGCTTTCATATAAAACCGATGCAACGTCTTGTCAAGACCAAACCTGGTAGAAGGTTTTCCGAGCACCTATCCCATCGGGTGAGCTTCACCTGATGTTGCAGAGAGCTCTGCTCGGGGGCTCCGGTGAGCGCGGCAAAGAGGTCTTGTAGCCTGCCTGCCGGTAGGCGGCACCTTAAGGAGGCGAAATACCCACTCCGGCCAACTCTGCTGAACTTCGTTCGTGGTGAAGCCATGTAAGAATCATCACTCCCCGGGCTCGTTACGACACGTATACCCCGCGCATTTTTTCAAAAACCTCACCCGAGCGCTGAGCTGATCCACCAGCTCTGGGTTGACCCTCTCGACTTTGTTTTCCAACTGATAAGGATCTCGCCGAAGGTCGTAGAGTTCGCGTTCGCCCGTCACATATTCGATGTAGGTGTATTCCGCCGTGCGGATGCCGTAGAAAGGAGGCACTTCGAACACGCCTTTTGGAGTGTCCCCCAAAAACCCGGCTCGCCTCAGTTCTTCAATATCATCTGGAGGCTCAAGGGTACCGTCCACCAACCCTGTCGGAGCGATTGGATGATGGGAATCTTTTCCCGTCTCATCGGGATTACCACATTGAAGAAGATACGCATGACGCCACGAGTCTGAGGACAATGGCCTCGGGCTCCAAAGGGGAACGAGTGAGAAACCATCCACCCAGTCTGGGATTTTTACGCCTGCAAGTTCTGCCCACGTGGGCGCGAGATCGATGTTTCCGGTAAGGAGATCCACTTGACGTCCCCTGGCAACTCCCGGCCCTCGCACGAGGAGAGGGACCCGCATCTCCTCTTCGTAGGGCGATTGTTTCCCTAGGAACTGTCGATGATTGCCCAAATGGAATCCGTTGTCGGAGGAGAAAAAGATATACGTGTTCTCGATTTGGCCTGTTGTCGTCAGAGTTTCCAGCAAATCTTCGATCATCTCATCGACGGCTTGAAGGGATTGCAATCGCTTACGATGGTGCTCGTCAATCTTTCGAATTTCTTCGGCTGAAAGAAGCGGCTGGCTTCGAATGTGGCGGGGCTTATCGCTCACGTCCTCTTCGTTGAAGTTGGGTGTTCGTGGCGCTCTGGCATCAGGAAAAAGGTTCATGTGACGTGGCGCAGGGGTCGCCGGTGTATGGGGGGCATATACCGAAAGATAACAGAAAAAAGGTTTACCCTCCTTAGCCATTCGCCGGATGAAATCCGTGCTCTTCACCCGATAAACATCCGTGCCGTAGTCCTTCGGTCGATGACCGTAATGAACAAGTGTTCCGTTCTCGTTCAGGGTGTAATTGAATTGGCCATATGCATCGCCCTTGACAGGGCTGTACCACTCGTCCCAACCTGGTGGAATGAACCGGAGATCGTGCTTCGTGGGATACCCGTTGAGATACTTCCCCGCGAGCATCGTGCGATAGCCCGCATCGTGAAGCCAAACAGCTACGGTCGAGATTTCCTTCGCGCTCGAGTGAAACTTCTGGAACCCTCCTTCCGGCGGGTAATTGCCGTAGATTTCTGTATTGTGGGCATACTGGCCTCGCAATATGGAGGCCCGGGAAGGACAACATTGAGATAAATTGACGAAAAAGTTCGAGAACGACGTTCCTTGGTCTGCAATCAGCGCCTTAAGCTTTGGCATTGCCTCCAAGTCCCAAACTGCAAGATCGTCCGTTAGAACAAAAATGATGTTTGGTCTTGGCGAGGAGGAGGGCATAGATTCTGCCCGAAGAGATTCTTTTACACCCTCACGATTTCCTTGAGCGTCTTGCGCGACGTGTGCCCTTGCCCCGAAGGTCTCAGCCGATCCTTTCTTACCGGACATTGATTTATCTCTCGAAGAGCTACAGCCCCCAAGGAAGAGGAATGAGAGAAAAAGAACCCCAAGGAATCTTTTTCCAGTACGCTCCCAACTCACCATCTTGCTTCGCCTCCCCCCGAAGTTCAAGCTCGGCTCAACGTAACAGGGCCACATAGATACCGGAGATGATGGCTGTGGTGATTACGCCAGCGACATTCGGCCCCATGGCAAAGGGCAGAATGATGGCTTGCTTATTGACAGCGAAGGCACATTTTTGGGCCACCTTAGCCGTACTTGGCACACAGGAAACCCCGGCGATCCCGATCAGGGGATTAATCTTCCCTCCAGAGAGTTTATAGGCAATCAATCCAGCGACGATTCCACCCACGCCGGATAATACCAGCGCAATCATTCCCAAAATCATAATCAGGACGATCCGTGGATCTGTAACAACGTAAAAACTGAGCAACGCACCGAGTACAAAGCCAAGAAAGAAGCTTGACCCCGTAAGCACATTCTCATCAAGAAATTTCCGGTAGCGGGGAAGGTTTGCCTCTTTAACCATGACTCCAATGAAGAATGAGGCAAACAGTGGAGACGCCGCAGGAAAGAGTACCGACAGCACCGCTGCCGCCAGTACGGCAAAGGTGAGTTTTTGCCTTGATGAGACTTTTGGAATCGAATGCAGATCCATCTTGATGCCCTGCAAGGGCTTCGGGACAAGCAGTTTAATCATATAGGGGTAAATCGCATAGGTGACGCTCAGATAAACATAAGCAACGACGGAGATCGGGACAAAGAGGTGTTTCGCTAATTCGAGAGAGGTGAAAAGGACCATCGGGCCATCTGCCCCCCCGACGATCGCAATGGAAGCCGCCTCTTTGTAAGAAAAGCCAAAGGCTACTGCAAGCGGGAAGGTAAGAATCGAACCCAACTCGGCACCGGCAGCGATCAGCATGCTCGTTAGAGGACGGGCGATTAAGTAATCCAAAGGGGTAATCACGCCAATACCCATGAATACGAGGCAGGCGATCAGGCCATTGGAAAACATGAGATTGTAAATAGGTTGGAGGAACAGAATCTGCATGCTGTTCACGACTTCCTCAGGCTTCGAAAGCATCGGGTCTAAGAAAAGGTTTGCTAGTTTCCCTTCAATGGTCAAGGTAGCACCGTTTACCAGGATCATGGCTAAGCCCATGGGCATCAGGACCATAGGGTCCAGGATATTCTTGCCACTCAGATACACGAGGAGAAAACCCGCCGCAATGAGAGCAAGACGAATCATTACGGTATGGGCGTCCATCTGCCCAAAGGTGGAAACGCCTTCAAAAATGTGAGCAATTAGATCAATCATGCAGTCACTTCCTTTCTTTCTGCATAGCGCTCCTTACTAAGAGGCGTAGTTCTCGGATGGCCTGATGAAGCCCAGCGGATAAGGAGGATAACCGCCACTACAAAAAGAGTTATCAAAAAAGTGAGTCCATAGATTCCTGTTACAAAGAGTAGTGCATGGATAGCTTTCACAGTGTCCCCCATCATCATTTGTTTTAATCGGCACGGGTTAAGAGCGGTTCCCGCGAATTTCGGCCAATTCCGTTCCCGGTCATTTTGCTCCCTTCTGACCTTCGGAGTGCTACCAAGAGATATCTGGGGCCCCATCGCAGTATACGAATGCACCAGAAAAGACGACTCCCTTGGCTGACCGTTCCCAACGATGGAACATTTCCGCAGCTTCGGCATGGCGTATGGATGCGGGTCTTCTTAACAGCGAAGCACAGAGGTCTTTGGTTGTGGGAATGAAACGTGGCAGGAGAACCAGTAAAAGTGTTTGGCAGGATTGCCTTCACCCCAAAAGGCGTGGGAAAAACCACTGGATGTTGTGACTTCGTGTTTTTTGCAAAGCAGAAGGCAATCTAAGTCGGGGTTCTCAAACTTTTGACACGAGGAAAGAAAGTCAGCCTCCATTAAAACGTAGTAACCCATCCAGGCCGGAAGCAGCGGGAGAAGGAAGGAGATCGTTAGAACCAGCAAGATTTCGATTTTGTGCTTTCTCTTCGCTTTCAATTCAATAACCCAAGTTGTTGATCAGATAAATTGAATAGACCGAGGGGCCAGACGTCCCACACCATACCTCTGCCATCGAGAATTCTTTCCAGAAAATGGGGCCGCTTTCCCCAGAGGAAGGAACAACTTTTTCCCAGAAGGCCCCTCCCCGTATCATTGCAATTCTACATGGAAACCAAGACATGATCAAGCCTTAGCTCATTTCATCGGGGAGGCAGTTCCTATCTTACTCTCCTTTGGAGCCAACGTGCCTACAACCCGTTATAACGATTTGTGCCCTGCTGGATGTCAGGATACTCAACGAAGAAATTGTCACAGCAGGCTATGCCAATCTGCTGACCTCCCGCCGAACGTGAAGTACCAGGAGAGGGTCCTACGGGCCTACTGAGAGGCCGGAGAAAACCGGCGGGGGTTGTGGGGGGAGTGAAGTCCAGCAGAGGTAACGGAACTTGGTACTTAACCTCCTTAAGGCGCCGCTACAAGCCCTCTGTGGCGCCCTCCCCGGGGCCCTTGAGCACGATTTATCGCAACATTCCAGGGTACAAAGTCCAGCGGTTCCTTGGACACTTGTCCGGGGAGACAACCAAGAGATATGCCCCTCACTCATTGGAGAGTTTGAGGAAGGCAGCGGAAAGTCTTGACAAGGCGCGTGAAAAAGTTTATCACAATTCTATCACATTTCCGGATGCAACGAATCTTTCTGATTCGGAACCTATTGAAATCAAAGGGAAAGCCCACGTAGCTCAACGGTAGAGCGGCTGATTTGTAATCAGCGGGTTGGCGGTTCAAATCCGTCCGTGGGCTCCAAAAAAAGAGGGGACGGTTCTGTTTTTTCATTTTTGGTTTTCTTCGTTTTCCCTATGGACTTGATAATCTCTTCGATCTGATAGATCTTCTCAAGCTTCCTTGCAAATTCTTCACCCCCGTAGATCGCTCGCCGATGGATCTCTTGTCTCAGTATGGGTTCTTCTTCCCTTTTCTTCTACGGGTTGACAAAGGGAGCGATCTTCGGTTATTTTCGACCCATACTGACTGAAGCGAAAACAGATGGAGGAGGAAAGAATGAGGATTATCTTGCTTGGAGCACCAGGGGCGGGTAAGGGAACCGTGGCAAAGCTGCTTGCGGAGTACGACGGATCGGTTCAGATCTCGACGGGAGACATCCTTCGAAGTGCGGTCAAGGCCGGCAGCGAGCTTGGTAAGAAAGCGCAGGGCTACATGGAGCGAGGCGAGCTCGTTCCGGACCAGCTCATTATGGACATCATGGAGACGAGGCTCCAGGAGCCGGACTGCAAGAAAGGATTTATCCTGGATGGTTTTCCACGGACCCTACCCCAGGCCGAAGCGCTGAAGGGCCTGCTGAAGAAGCTGAACCTGACCTTGGATATGGTCGTAAACCTCGATGTTCCAAGAGACGTCATCCTGGATCGTCTGACCACCCGGCGGACCTGTTCGAACCCTGACTGTCAAGAGATTTACAACATCAAGACCAAGCCACCGGCTCCGGATGGAACCTGTACGAAGTGCGGTTCGAAGGTCATTCAAAGAGACGACGAGACCGAAGAGGCAATCAGCAAGCGTCTTCAGACCTATAACGAGAAGACGGCACCGCTGATCGATTACTATAAAAAGGAGGGACTTCTCCTGAGCATCACTTCCACGAGCAGCGAGGAGATCGTCTCCTCCATCAAGGCCGCTCTCAGAAAGTAGCATACGTTGTAGCACGGATTGGTCAAACTTCAACAGGGATTTAACAGTGGATCACCTTTTGGTACAGTTGGCCGGAGCCGCCCTCATAAGACCTCATCGTCCCGTATCCTCCCTCTCCGACCAGGGTGAGAGGAAGAATTTTTGTCGATTCTATGTGCGGACGCTTAGCGATGACTGACCGATTAACCTAACCCCCATAGCCTCTACAACCCTTAGAAGCAAGTGCCCATCCCACGCGCAAAAATGGAGACTAAGATTATAGACCTGACCCCTTTTCATTTCCTTCGAAAAAGCGGCATAGAGATGTGGGAAGATCGACGCACCGTGGGGCGAAAGAAAATTTAGACTGAAAACTTGACACAATGTTTCTAATAATTCATCTATCCATTTTTGAAAGAGGTTTTTTATGGAACAGTTACAACCTGGACACGGTAACCAGACCCCTTCATTATTTCACCTATTCATTACATTTCTTGGGCTTGGGGCTACCGCCTTTGGCGGCCCTGCAATGGTGGCTTACATTCGCAAGATGGCGGTTGAGAAGAAGCACTGGCTTGATGAGCATTCTGCCCGCGATGGGGTAGCTCTGTGCCAGACTATCCCCGGTGCAACGGCCATGCAAATGTCTGCCTATGTTGGACTGAGAGCGGGAGGGGTGGGAGGAGCGGCAGCAAGTTTCATAGGATTTGGCCTCCCCACGTTTCTTATCATGATGATCCTCTCGGCACTCTATGCGCGGACCCACTCATTGCCTTCGGTTGTTTCGATATTCAACGGGCTTCAGGTCATCGTTGTTGCCCTTGTCTCTAATGCCACCTTATCCTTTGGCAGGACCTCTATTAAGAACCTCAAGAATGCCATCCATGCGATAATCGCTGCGGGCTTATTCTGGCTGAAGCTCAGCCCCATCCTGGTCATTGTGGTCGCTGCTTTTTTGGGAATGATTCTATATGATAAACAACCTTTCTCTCCTGCAGAGGGCACCACGAGAAGGGCGTATGCTCCAAAATCTCTCCTATCAATATTATTTGTTACAGCGTTAGGATTTACGGCCTTTTATTACCTCGACCGAAGGCTATTTGACCTTGCGACCCTCATGTTCAGGATAGATCTCTTTGCTTTCGGAGGAGGATTTGCTTCTGTCCCGCTCATGTTTCACGAAGTCGTTGAAGTTCGGAAGTGGCTTGACGGTCCCACACTTCTGAATGGAATTGCCCTGGGACAGGTCACCCCAGGGCCTATCGTAATTACGGCGACTTTTATCGGGTATATGTTAAAAGGCCCTCTTGGCGGCGTGATTGCCACGATCTCTGTATTTTTGCCTTCTTTCATGATCGTTGTTGGGATTGTTCCTTATTTTGATCGCTTACGTAGTTCTCCCTATTTTAAGAAGGTGATCACCGGTATATTGTGTTCTTTTGTTGGCCTTCTCTTGACTGTGACAATCCGTTTTGCCTTGGACATCCCCTGGGATATTGCTCGCATTCTTCTTTCAGGTGCTACGTTTGTTGCCCTGATTTTGAAGGTGGATATCCTCTGGGCTGTACTGATAGGGACCATCATCTCACTTATTGTCTTGTGAAGGAAAGAGAAAAAGGGTCAGGTCTATAATGTTAGGGTCGACCCACCGCTGTGGGAGTTTCCACTTAATATAGATAGCCCCTTGCAGCCCGCAGGGTATTCGCAAACTCCATCAGACCTACCGAATTCTTCGCCTCCCCTGAATCCGGTGAGGGGGGTAGGAAACCATTTTCGACGAAATTCTGCAGCCATTGATAGGAGATCAAAAAGGTTGAGGATCCCGTCCATAGGGATAGTTCGTTCGCTAAGACGATCGGACGGATGAAGGAAAAGTGGATCGAAGAGATGGAGAGAAAAAGCCGTGTTTCCGTTGCCTGACCCCAAGCAATAAGCCAGCCGCGAAAAAAGATAGTCTAAGATTATAGACCTGACCCCAAGGCGGTCGACAGTTTTGTCGAAGCGGAGGAGAGGATTGACGAAGTGTCTTAATTCCTCGATATTCAAAAGGAAACCGATTTCTATTGGAGTTGAGGCTCGACATCATTGTCGAAGGCGATCGGATGGGGTTACGACATTTGAAAAGATTGAAAATCCTGTAACCATTTGTTTTTGAAGAGTTTTTATCGTCTTTCGAGATATGTTTCCGAGTCTGGCATTAAAGTTGCTTTGATCTAAGGTCAAACAGCAAGGGTTGAGGTTCGAAATGGCAAGGCATCGAAAAAAATTGCTGATTATTACTGCACTTCTTCTTTTGCCGATCCTGTTTGGGATGACGCCACTGAACTTCATCCACAAAATCGGGGCCGGATGCCCCCTCGCACAGGGAAGGCAGGTGCTCAAATGTAACCCGTGCCCGTTCGATTCGATCGTCTCTCAACCCGATCAGGGAATGCCCGGCGCATCTGTAGTGCTCTACACGATTCCGTCCGCTTCGAGGCTCGATTCAAACCTTTTGACGCTTCAACCATTCTTTTCCAATCCCTCAACAGGTCTCCTACCCCTTCGTTGTTAATATCCATCAGGACGAATCCAGCCATTTCACTCTCTCCAAATTCTAAGCTTTGGTGAGTAGGATATCGGTCAACCCCTTTCTCCTCGGAGGTCAAGAAACAGACCGAGGACGCTGAAAAATCCAGAAGAAAGGAGGTGAATTTCCATGAAGAAAAAGAGCATCATCGGCGTGGGTCTCTTCTTAGCAATGGCTTTGACCGCTACGGTGGCATTGGCTGGAGGGATGGGCCGGGGGTTCGGGTGGGGACCAGGGTATGGTTATCCTGCCGTTCCTAACCTGACGGCGGAACAATCCTCCAAAATCCAGGCCCTCCAGAAAGCCCATCTGGACGAGATCGCTCCGCTTCAGCAGGATCTTCTGAAGAAGAGGACCGAGCTGCGGAGCCTCTGGCTCAGTCCCACTCCGGATCAGGCAAAGATTACAGCTCTCCAGAAGCAGATTTTGGACCTTCAGGCCCAAATCGCCCAGAAGAGCACCAATCTGAAGCTTGAAATCCGGAAGGTTCTCACACCCGAACAGCAGGCTCAGTTGTCCCTCTATGGACCGGGCATGGGCCGCGGTATGGGTAAGATGGCTCGCATGGGCCGCTGGTAAAACGGACGGGCGGGGGAGTTCTCCCGCCCACCTCCATTTAAACAACCAAGCCAAAGGCTCTTCCATCCCGGGATCAAAACTATGCTGATCACAGGGCACCTCAACGAGGAAGTGAAAGAAAAGGGTTTGACGCTGGGAGTGGACGGACTCTTTCATAAACCCATCTCATGGGAGAAATTGTTTGCTTTCATGGAGACCCTATCAGGTTCGAAGAAAGAGAGAACATATCTCTTCTCACGGAAGAG